>Ga0255752_10000836_pt1 | contig 37246 bp, 27 predicted proteins | sample 011ome_25_FD_179952 | JGI IMG/M metagenome (GOLD analysis project Ga0255752, IMG submission 179952) | Coastal salt marsh microbial communities from the Groves Creek Marsh, Skidaway Island, Georgia - 011512CT metaG (version 2) | ecosystem: Environmental > Aquatic > Marine > Intertidal zone >... | reverse complement strand
AGCAATTGCTGCTCGCGCTTTTCTGCTGCGATGAGAACAGAAACATCGCCGTCGAAAACTGCGTCGTCGTCGTCGTCCTCCTCTTTTCTTTCGTTGTTGCTGTTGTGCGCTGTTCGTAGTATTAATACTACGAACACGAACACTCCTCGCGTTGTTCATCTTGCATTTTTACTACCATCATCTACTGGGAAATTTGTCCGGAGTCTTTCGAGCATTGGGCAGGTTTTTGAATATTCTCACGTCAGAATTTCCGCACAATACTAAACACGTACACGTACAACACTTTGTGTGCCTTCTCGTGAACGCGATGATGATGATGAAACCAACGACGACGACGTGTTCTTCCTCCTCCTCTGTTTCCTCCTCCTCGTCGTCGTCCTTGTCGTCGTCCTCTCTGTTGCGTTCTTCTAAATCGTTTTTTGGTAAGACTTCTTCTTCGACGCAAAAGTCGTTTTCCAAGAGCGCTTCTTTCAAATCATTTTCATCGTCATCATCATCATCTTCGGGAAGAAGAAGAAGACAAAGACAAAGAAGCTCTCGAGGAGGAGAAGGACAAGATGTGGTTGTTCGCGCTGCTCAGTCGTCGAAAGATAACGAAGATGAAGATGATGACTACGAAAGAGAAGAAGAAGAACAGTACGAGTGGGAAGTGGGAGGACCGAACGATGTTCCAATCCCTCACCTGATGAACATATACAAAGGCGAGAAACCTTTGAAACCGTTGCAAACTTCCTTCTGCGCGCCACATTCGAAGACGTGTTTGCCGAGGCACAATAAAACGACGACGAGAAGGTATTTTCGCAGCGATAAGAAATCGAACGTGAAATTCTTCGTTGACCCGGGAGATCGGGTGGTTTTACACTCGTTGGCGTTCGCGACGTCGTTGTCGCCGGATTCCACGTGCGAATTGCCGACGGAAGCGGACGAAGGAATGTCTTCGTCTTCGTACGAGAACACGTCGAGTTGTACGTTTACGCCGCAGTGGGTGGTTCGGGCCGGGCCGAGAGAGAAGGTGTATTTTGCCCCGGAGGAAGTGCACGCGGCGATTGTCACGTGCGGTGGGTTGTGTCCGGGGATTAACGACGTCATTCGATCCATCGTCGGGACTTTAGAGGAAGGCTACGGGGTGTCAAAGATTTCAGGCATTCGATACGGGTTCAGCGGGTTTTGGGAGGAAGGTTTTGAGAACATAGAATTATCGAAGAAAGCGGTGAGGAAAGCGCACAAGCAAGGCGGGAGTATCTTAGGATCAGCTCGAGGCGGTGGTGACGTCGATAAGATTGTCGACAGCATTTTAAGACAAGGGATCAACATGCTGTTTGTTATCGGCGGAAACGGGTCCCACGCCGGCGCGAATGCCATCTCCGCCGAATGCGCGAGAAGAGGAAGTTTAGTCTCCGTCGTTGGCGTCCCGAAAACGATCGATAATGATATTTTACTTTTGGATAAAACCTTCGGTTTCGATACCGCGGTTGAAGAGGCGCAAAAAGCTATTCAAGCGGCTACGATTGAAGCGCAATCTGCGCTGAGAGGGGTTGGCGTCGTGAAACTCATGGGCAGACAATCTGGATTTATTTCCATGTACGCCACTTTAGCCTCCGGTGATGTAGATATTTGTTTGATTCCAGAGGTGGACTTTGACGTCCACGGAGAAAACGGCGTCATCGAGCACGTGAAGGATCTTTTAGACGAGCAAGGCCACTGCGTCCTCGTCATCGCGGAAGGCGCCGGGCAAGAGTTCGTAAAAGTCTCGGGCACGGACGCCGGCGGAAACCCTCTCCTTGGTGATATTGGACCGTGGTTGTGCAAAGAAATCAAAAAAGAAACGAAATGCGACGTGAAATATATCGATCCAACGTACATGGTTCGCGGTTGCGTCGCCAACGCGCACGATGCGATCATGTGTAACGTCTTGGGTCAAAACGCAGTCCACGGCGCGTTTGCCGGCTTTACCGGAATCACCATCGGTTACGTAAACACGCACTGCGTATACCTTCCCATCCCGATGATTATCGAGAAAGAGCGATTGGTCGACCCGAAAGGAAGGATGTGGCACAGAATGTTGACGAGTACTGGGCAACCCGATTTCAAAGAATACGAAGACGACGAAGACGAAGACGCGTCCAAGGAGAACAACATCCCGGACAAGGAGATCTTCGAACCCGTGCGTTGAGATACTCATTGATTATATTATTATTATTATAACGCACTCCTCCGTAGTGCTCTAGCCACCCGATGTAACTTTATTAAAGAGATAATAATAATAATAATAATAATAGCGTCCTCTTCCAGGTATCTTACTTTTACTTTATCTCCTCCCTAAAGCTGCTGCTGCTGCTCCCGCTGAGAAAGAGCTTGTACGTGTTGGACTGCTTACAGTCATCAGTTTTGTCTCATTTTACGCAGCAAAAAGAGAAAAAGAACAGTTCCTTCCTCTTCTTCACAACACGCACACGTTTTGTCTTAATATAATACTATCTATTATTAATTCGTAATAATGGCTGACGCAGCCGCACCAGCGCCTGAACTCAAGGAGTACCCGGAGTTTCCCGGGCAAAAGCTCTCCAAGAGGTACGTATATTGCGTTTCTTGTTGTCGTTGTCATCATCATCGTCATCATCATCATCATCATCATCATCACCGCTTTGGATTTTTACACATCCGTTTTAGGAATACTCACCTTCTTCTTCTCTCTCGCATACAAAAACACACACAAAACTTTAGCGAGTACAAAAAAATGCTCAAGAGACAAAAAGCGGACGAAGAAAAAGCCGCAAAAGCTGCCGCCAAGGTGCGATTACTGAGAAGCTTTTGAGAGCTCTTTCATCAAATTCAAAGATGAGAGCGTTGAAGCCCTTCTTTGTTTTTTTTTCAAAAAACGCTCTCCTCTTTTTTGTCCTCCTTGCTGACCGACCGATTTATAAAAACTTCTTTTGTTTTCTCTGTTTTGCGCCATATGGTTGTTGTTGTTGGAAAGAAGAAGTACTGACTTAGAATAAAATGAACATCATTTTTCTCTCTCTTATTCACACAGGCGGAGAAAGAAAAGAATCAACCGACGAAGACGAAATCCGCGGAAGATTCCGAGGCTGATTTAGACCCGACGCAATACACGGAGAATAGAATCAAGCAAGTCCTCGCGCAGAAGAAAGCGGGCGGGCATCCGTACCCGCACAAGTTTCACGTCTCTTTGCAATTGAAAGACTTCATCGCGAAATACGAATCTGCCACGAAGGATGGCGAACAGTTGGACGAAGAAGTCAGTTTGGCCGGGAGAATTATGAACAAGAGAGCGAGCGGGAACTCGTTGATCTTTTACGATTTGTGCGCGGAAGGATTGAAGGTGCAAGTGACTGCGGAGGCGCAAGCGGCGGAAAGTTTGGAAGACTTTAAGGCGACGCACGAGAGAACGAGAAGAGGTGATATTGTCGGGGTGAGAGGAAAACCAGGGAAGACGAGAAAAGGGCAGTTATCGTTGTTTCCGTCGTTTACGCAAATTTTGACGCCGTGCTTGCACATGCTTCCAAGAACGGAAGGTTCCGGGTTGAAGGATCAAGAGACGAGATACCGCATGCGCTTTTTGGATTTAATCATGAACAACAACGTTCGCGATACGTTCATCATGCGATCTAATATCATTCGCTACGTGAGAAAGTACTTGGACGACAGAGATTTTGTTGAAGTGGAAACGCCGATGATGAACATGATCGCCGGCGGCGCCACGGCGAAGCCGTTTATTACGCACCACAACGATTTGAACATGACGTTGTTTATGCGCATCGCTCCGGAATTGTACTTGAAAGAATTAGTCGTCGGTGGTATGGAGCGCGTGTATGAAATCGGTCGTCAATTCAGAAACGAAGGCATTGACATGACGCACAACCCGGAATTTACGACCTGCGAATTTTACCAAGCGTACGCTGATTACGACGATTTGATGAGGATGACGGAAGAAATCATTAGTGGAATGGTTAAGGACTTGACAGGATCCTATGTCATTCAATACCACGCGAACGGACCGGAAGAGGAACCGGTGACGATCGATTTTACGCCACCGTTTAGACGCATTTCGATGGTTTCTGGTTTGGAGGAAGCTTTGAACATCAAGTTCCCGGAGGAAGGCTTTGGCTCTCAAGAGTGCGAAGATTTCTTGAAAAAAACTTTGAAAGATTTGGACATCACGGACTTGCCGTTGCCGCATACCACGGCACGCATGCTCGATAAACTCGTCGGTGATTATTTGGAGGAGCAATTGGTGAACCCGGGCTTTATTTGCGATCACCCGCAAATCATGTCGCCGTTGGCGAAATACCACAGATCTCTCCCGGGCATGACGGAACGCTTCGAACTTTTCGTGAACAAGAGAGAGTTGTGCAACGCGTACACGGAGTTGAACGACCCGATCGATCAAAGAGACCGATTTGCGGAACAAGCGAAAGCCAAATCGTCCGGTGATGACGAGGCGATGCTTATCGACGAAATGTTTGTGACGAGTTTGGAGTACGGTTTGCCGCCGACGGGCGGTTGGGGATTGGGCATCGATCGATTGACGATGATGCTCGCCGACCACAACACCATCAAGGAAGTTTTGTTGTTTCCGATGATGAAACCAGACGCCACAGGTCAACAAGTCGCGGACGACATGAAGAAATTATCTGTTAAAGGAGACGGTGCGTAAAATTTTTTCGGTTTGTTCGTTTGTTCTTGTTCTTGTTCTTGTTGTTTTGGTTGTTGAGAAGAAGAACGCTCACCATATTACGTCTCTCAGATAATAAGGAAAAGACGGCTCCTACTGCTGCTAAACACGAGAAGAAAGAGCACGGAAAGCCGTTGACGCACGACGAACCGACTTCAGACGAGTGGGCTACGGGTGCGCACGGTAGAGCCGCTGGTGTTCTCGAGACGAAAGATTGGACTGATACGATGTACACCGCTCCAAAGTAAAAAGTACAACTATTATAAAAATACCATAGCAAAATAATCATATTCACATATACCAAGTATCTTATCTTCTTCTTCTTCTTCTTCTTCTAAATTACAAATGTGTGTATTAAGTCTAATGTTCCACCACCAAAGTGAGGGAATGAGCTAAAAGAAATTTCCTACTATATATATTGTTGTCTTTCTTTTAATTCTTCTTTTGCGACTTTCCTCTCGTGATGGTCTTCGCTTCACCCGCTTCGCTCTTACCATCCATGGTTTCAACGAACGACAAATCACCCAAATCGCCATATTTGTCCCCGAATCGAGTGACTTGACCGACATCCGTCATGATCGCCCCTTTCTTCCCTTGGAAAAACGGGTGGTTTCCAGACCAAATATCCACGACGTATTCCGCTTGGGTACCGCCGACGGTCATCACCTCTTGTCCGTTGCACACAACCTTCGCCTCTTGGTAAAATTCTGGTTGCACTGCCTTTTCGCCTTTCACTCGTTTCACTTTTTTACCTAAGTCTTGGTTTTCAGCCATGCACACCGTGGACTTTGCAATCTGTGTTTAAAGGAGTACACATAAGAGAGAATTTGGTGAGAAATTTGTTTTTTTTGTGAGAGAAGAAATGGATAAGCGAAAACGAGAAAACAGCCCCGTTTTGAGGTTTTTACGCGCTTTTTTCCTTTCCAGCCAAAGCCTTTGGTCTCTCGCGCGCGCCGTGGGAAACCCGCTTCGCGAAGCGAGAGAGGCGCGAAAGTATCTCTTTCTTCGCACACATTTTCTCGACGAATATATTTCTGGACAGAAACGAACGGTTCGTCCATCTCGCGTCCATCTCTTCTACGCGCGACGTAAACGACGAATGAACCACGCACTCCATTTGGCCACCAAATTTGACTCCTTTTCGCTTGAACAAACAAAAAAACAAGAAAAGAAAAAAAATCAACACTTTCCGCGCGAAAGGCAACGAGAGGAACATACCTTGGTACTGCGTGATTTCGCCGGAGTTCCGACGAAATTCGCGACCTGCGCGGTTCTGAGAGACGTGGATGCGGAGAACATTTTTTATTCGCGTGTCGCGTGTGCTCGTTTTCTGCCGAATTTCGATGGACACGACACCACAAAGAGAAAGAGGAGTCAAAAAGGTGGGACAGAGAAAACGCAAAATCTCTTTTCTCTCATTTTTTGTTTTTTTGTTTTTTCTGCCCTTTTTTGTCTAAATCGTACTAAGCGAGAGTCTCCTTTGCTTTTGCACTCGTGTCATCAATCTTCACACGACGACCGAGAAAGAGAGAGTGTAAAAGAGAAAAAACTCTAAAAAGATCATGGCGACGGTCGGGGAGAACAACAACACCACCACCAACAACAAACTCGCGGAGAACAACAATACCATCGGAGGAAGAGAAGGACAAGGAAAAGTGAGAAAGAGAGAGTTTGGAGAGTGCGAGGATTTGGAAAATTATTATCGTCACGAAGAGAAAAATAATTGTCCAACGAATGCGAACGAGAATACTACGAATACGAATACGAACGAACAACAACAAAGAGGAACGAACATGTCCACCTCCTCTTCCATGCAAAGAGTCGGTGGATTTAAACGGTTACGAACCGGGGACGCGTACGCTCGACGATTGATCGACGTCAGAGGGTTTGAAATGTCCCACTCACAACTGGGAGACTTGGCGAGATTTATAGATCTCTTACCCAGAAGTTTAGAACCAACCGTCGCGCGAATATTAGAGGAGTGTTTGTCCATCGACGATGCGATCGTGGAACTTTCGAGCTTACAAACGACGACGAGTGGTGGTGGAAACACACCAACTGTCAGTCAGTACCAATACGGCGGCGCGGCGTGCTCTACGCACGACACGAACGGGGGCGAGTCCGAGGTCGTCGCCGAGGCGAGGGATTTGGCGTTGAAGACGTCGCAGGAGGATTTGACATCGCCGCAAAGATTGTCGTACGAAACGGCTAGGATTCCAGATGGGGCAGACAGAACGACGCCAGCGACGTCTGGAAATGGGGCGCAGCATCATCACCGTAGCGCGAATAACACGAATAACGCGAACGACGCGTTTAGAAGTAACAACAAGACGAGCTTAGACGCCGGCGAGTGGGTTTCCGCTTTAGTCCGAGAAATGCAAAGCGCTTCGAGCGTGAACGACGCGGAGCATCGGGCGACGAATGTTTTGAGAGCGTTCGAGGAATCCACGCTGGAACAAGCTGAGATAGAAATCAAAAGGATCCGAAAACAGAACGAACTTCTCAAAAGGGCGGTGACTATTCAAAACGCACGATTGAAGCAAAGCGGCGACGCGCAGACGCTGAAAAGACAAGTTGCGGAGCTGCAAAGCATGTGTCAATCGTACGAAGAGCAATTAGCGACGGCACAGAGGAATAATTATTCGCTAGGCGTGCACTTGAGAGAGGCGATGATGAATAACACCAACGGAAATAACCGAAACGGCGGACCGGGAGGAGGCAGTCCTTTCGGCGATCCCAACAGAGATGTATTTTAGCAAAGAAGAAGAGAAAGAGAGACCGTGAAAAACGGTTTCTTTTCAATTGTTGTATAACACAAGCACTTTAGCGAATGTATAAAATCTATAATAAAATCTATAAAGTCTACGAGTATCTATTCGTTTTATCTACGTCTTTTCTTCTTCCAACCAGCTCGCGAGCGCGACGTACGCGTTTCTATACCGTTCGAGCTCTCGTTCGTCTCGAAGTCGTCCTTCGCTTTGGAGCCCTTCGAGTACGCCCATTCGTTCTTTCGCGTACTCTCGGCGGTTGATTGCGTACGCTTTAACGTTTGAGCTCTTTTTCTCTTCTTGTAACTTCCCCAGCCATAAATCGAGCACCGAAAGCGTCTTCTCTTCGCCGGTCTTTTTCGTGCACTTCATGACAACGTGCGCGTTCGCGTTCTCTATAATCAAAGACTCCTTCTCTATGCACCATTTATTTTGCCACAACCACTCGCGAAATTCGACTAACTCACCCGCGGGTGGATTTATCACTAAAGTACGAACGCTGCTGCTCGTTTCCGCGCTTCTCCCGCGAGAGAGTAGCTTTCGAATGAGTTTCGTCCCCATCCCGGCGAAAATGACCACGTCTACGTTCTCTTCCGTCACGCTCTCCAACCCATCCCCGATGCGAAATTCTATTTTGTTCTTTGTTTTCTGATGTTCATCGTCATCATCGTCACCACTCTCACCACTCTCGCTCGCACTCGTACTCTTCCTCCGAAAACTCCGTAAACACTCGTTCGCGTAGTTCACTTCGTTTTGGCTCTTATCTATGCCGATGACTCTCTTCACGCCTCGAGAGTGCAACAAGAGAGACATTTGTCCGTGACCGCACCCGACGTCGGCGACGACGACGTCTTTCCCACTTTCCAGAGCGTAATTGACGATAGTTTCTGCCCTGTTGTGCTTCTCACACTCATCGTCAATATCAGCATCATCCCAACGCGTCGTCGTCGTTTCCAACTTGAACCGCCGTCGTTGGAGGACGAGCGAAGGACGAGAGGAAAGGCACCACATCATCGTTCTCTTCGTATTATTATTATTATAAGTAGTTTTTGACGACGATGATGTGAGTTTTGTCATCGCACTTCTTACGGTCATCATCATCATCATCCTTTCTCTCATGTCTCATTTTCTCTCAATTCTTTCCCTATACGACGAAATGAGGGGAAACAAGGGAGAAAAAAAGTTCAAAAATCCGCATTTATTAGCATCACTCTGCGCAACAATGCAGCAACAACAAACACAGATGCAGATTCCAAAGCTCTCGCAAAACATCACCTTACGCGGGAGCACGGAAATCGTGACTGAATTTTTCGGCTACGCGGTCAATTCCATCTTATACCAGCGAGGTTTATACCCACCGTCCACGTTCGAGGTGAAGAAAAAATACGGTTTAGGCATGCTCGTGAGTTCGGACGAGGAGATTAAAAACTATCTGGTGTCGGTTTTAGATCAAATCAACGAGTGGCTGATCGAGAAGAAATTGGAGAAGTTAGTTTTGGTGATCAGTTCGGTGAGAACGAGAGAGACCGTGGAGAGATGGGTGTTTGATATAGAAACGGATTCGGAGATTGGATTGGAAGAAAACGAGGAAAACGTGAAACCAACAGAAGGAGGAAAAGGAGGAGAAAAGAACAAAAAATACGAAAAATCGAAACAGGACATCACGAACGAAATAGCGGCGATTATGCGTCAAATAGCGGCATCGGTGACGTTCTTACCGTTACTGGAAGATGAGTGTTCGTTTGATTTGATCGTGTACACGAATAAGGATTCAGAGACGCCGCAAGAGTGGGAGGAGAGCGACCCGAGATTTATCCGCAACGCCGAGACCGTCAAGTTACGAAGCTTCTCGACGAAAGTGCATTCGGTGGAGGCTGCGGTGGCGTACAAAGCGGAGAGCCCTTTGAATGTGTAACAAACAATGAGAATGATAAAAATAAGATTATTTATGTGAATAAATAACCAAAAATATGCGCGCAAGTGAGAAAGAGAGATACACCAACACCCGTGAAAACGAAAAGAAACGCAGAGAGGAAAACGGAGAAAGATATACATATAGAGTTTTTGTTTTGATGGATTTGTTTATTTTATTTCAATTGTTCTTAGTATATAGTATTCATGGCCAATAGGAATTGATTATGCTGCTGCTTATCTGGCGACTTGAACGGCACCGACTTCCGCGTTGCAGGCTTCCGGCGTTTGCGCCTCAGACGGCGGAACGATTTGCCAGAATTGCTCCTTCATGTTCGCCCAATCCGCTAAGATGGCCTTGCCCTTCGGGGAACCCGTCTTCTCAACGTGTTCAGAGATCAAGTCTTTGCATTGCTTCTCACCAGCTTCGGTGGAAATGCGTTGCATGACGACGATCTCACCGTTCACCTTCGACTCAAACGTGTTGTCTTCGTCGAGAAAATAACCGATGCCACCAGTCATGCCGGCGCCAACGTTTCTACCAACTCTACCTAAGCAGACAACCACACCGCCAGTCATGTACTCGCAAGCGTGATCGCCGCATCCTTCAACGACAGTTTGCCCCAAGGAATTTCTCACGGCAAATCGTTCGCCAGCTCTACCATTGATGAAGATCTTACCGCCCGTAGCACCATACAAGCAGGTGTTACCGGCAATGGTGGAATCTTCAGCCTTGAATCCAGCACCTGGCGGCGGCATAATCGACACGGTACCACCACTGATCGACTTGCAAACGTAATCGTTCGCTTCACCGACAAGTTGGACGTCCATGCCACCGACGACAAACGCACCGAAGGATTGACCACCAGCGCCTTCTAACTTGATCGTCAACTTGCCCTTGAACCCATCGTCGCCGTACTTGGAAGCAATGTTACCAGCGATTCTCGCCATAGCGGCGCGGTCTACGTTGACAATCTTGGACGAAACCGTGTGCGTACCTTGCGTTTCGATGCATTTCTTGACGCCGGCATCGGCGAGCAAAATATCATCGAGCAATTCGCCGTCATCGTGGACTTTTTGGTTGATTCTCGCCTTGGACGAACCAGCCTTTCCGGAGGAAGTAGTCAAGAGAGACAAGTCCAAGTGGTTCGTCTTCGGATCATTTTGTTCTTTTTGTTTAAGCAAATCGTTTCTGCCAATGACTTCGTCGAGAGACTTGTAGCCCATTTCGGCGAGGATGACGCGCACTTCTTCAGCCGCAAAGATGAAAAAGTTCACCAAGTCACTCGGCGCGCCCGGGAATCTCGCTCTCAATTCTTCTCTTTGGGTCGCAACGCCAACCGGGCAGTTGTTCGTGTGGCAAATTCTCGCCATGACGCAACCGGTTGCAATCATAGCAACGGTACCAAAGCCAAATTCATCCGCACCCATCAACGCCCATTGCATGACATCGAGCCCAGATCGGCAACCGCCATCTGCTCTCAAAACAACGCGCTCTCTCAAACCGTTCTCAACCAACGTTCTGTGAGATTCAACGAGACCAAGCTCGACTGGGCCACCGCAGTGCTTGATAGAAGACAACGGAGAAGCACCTGTACCACCGTCACCACCCGAAATTTGGATGATATCGGCATTCGCCTTGGCAACGCCAGACGCTACAGTTCCGATACCCGCTTGACCGACGAGTTTCACGGAAACCTTTGCTTCCGGATTGACCGCGTGCAAGTCAAAAATAAGCTGCGCTAAATCCTCGATGGAGTAAATGTCGTGGTGCGGAGGCGGAGAAATCAACGGCACACCGGCCTTGGATTTTCTCAACCAGGCAATATACGGCGAAACTTTTTTCCCTGGCAACTGCCCGCCTTCTCCCGGTTTGGCACCTTGCGCAACCTTGATTTCGTGTTGGTTCGAGGACATCAAAAACGAAGTCGTGACACCAAATCGACCAGAGGCGACTTGCTTGATCGCAGATGACGCGACGTCACCGTTCTTCAAACCTCTCAAGTACGGGAACGAGTCCGTCGAACCGTCCGACTTGGCGTCCGAGATCGGGATAAATCGCTTCGGATCTTCACCACCTTCGCCAGAGTTGGACTTACCACCGATTCTGTTCATGGCGACCGCAATCGCTTCGTGGCACTCTTGAGAAATGGCGCCCAAAGACATGCCACCGGTGCAAAATCGAGAAGCGATGTCCGCAGCGGATTCAACCTCGGAGATATCGATCGGCTTACGGTCGGATTTAATGTCGAGACGATCTCTCAAGCAAGTAGCCGGACGCGTGTTGCGGTGTTCTTCGTATAACTTGTAGGATTCGGCATCCGGGGCATCGCCACCTAAACCAATGGCTTTGTGCAAGAGCTTGGACATTTCTTGGTTGTTACCGTGGTATTCGCCATTTGGCTTGACTTGGTACATGCCAGAAATCTTGAGCTTGTCCATGGTTTCCGATTCACCTGGGAACGCAGAGTCGACAAACATTTTCGTTTCCGCGGCGAGTTCGTCCAAAGTCAAACCACCAATTCTGGAAACCGTGCCTTTAAAGGCGACGTCGATGAGCTCTGGTCCAATACCGTACGCCTCAAAGATTTGCGCACCGTGGTACGACGTGATGAGAGAGATACCCATCTTCGAAAGAATCTTCTTCAAGCCCTTGTTGATGGCGTTCTTCAAGTTTCTTTGAACGTCCTGTTGCGACATGAGCGGGAGTTTACCGGTGCTCATTTGCTTTTCAACTTTGGTGGAAGATCTCCACTTTCTCGCAGTTTCCAAAGCCAACCACGGGCACACAGCCGAGGCACCGTAACCAATCAACACCGCAAAGTGGTGTGTGGAAAACGCCGACGCGGACTCAACGACGATCGACGCCTTCGAGCGCAAACCAACCTTAATCAAGTGGTGGTGAACCGCACCAACAGCCAAAAGCGACGGAATCGCTGGAGAATCCGGACCCTCGTCAGGCTTATCGGTGATGACGATGCACTCAGAGCCTTTTTGGACGGCTTCGGCACATTCTTGGCACAACTTGTCCAAACCAGCCTTCAAACCACCGGCGCCGTTGGTGTATCGCGCTTTGATCGTCGCCGTCTTCAAATGCGGGTGGTTTTGGATGACGGTCAAATCCGAATCAAACAAGAACGGACTCGACAAAGAAACCGCCGGCGCGTCGTCCGAGGAGACGTCCAACAAGTTCCCCTTGGCGCCCAAAGTAGTCTCCAAAGACATAACCAAACCCTCTCTCAACGGATCGATCGCCGGATTAGTAACTTGGGCAAATCTTTGTTTGAAGTAGTCGTAGAGCAAGCGCGGTCTCGAAGAGATGACCGGAACCGGAGTGTCGTCACCCATCGACCACGTCGGCTCGATGCCTTCTTGCGCCATGGATTCAACAATCATGGAAACATCTTCGGAAGCGTAACCAGCTCTGGCTTGGGACTCGATGAAGGAAACGTCGTCCATCGTCGGCTCCGGCAACGGCGGGCACGATTTCAAGCGGTGAATGTTGTTCAACCATTTGCCATACGGGCGCGTCGAGGAAACTTCCTTGGAAATTTCTTCGTTCTCTTTGAACGTGCCGTTTTCCAAGTCGACGCAGATCATCGTACCCGGACCCAAACGTCCTTTCTTAACAACGTTCGGCGCGTTGGACATGATGTCGTTCAAAACGCCAACCTCAGACGCGACATAAATGTAATCATCCGAAGTTTGCCAGAATCTCGCGGGTCTCAAACCGTTTCTGTCTAAGCGGCAGCCAACTTTCTTACCGTCAGAGAAGACCAATAAAGCTGGGCCGTCCCAAGCTTCCATGATACCAGAGTAGTACTGGTAGAAGTTCTTCGCTTCCGGAACGGTCGCTTCCAAATCCGGGTGATTTCTGAACGCTTCCGGAACGAGCAACATCATAGTCTCTTCCGGCTCGCGGCCAGTTTTAACCAAGAGTTCCGCGACTCTGTCAAGGTTCGCGGAATCAGAAGCCGCCGGGTCACACAACGGACGGAACTCTTGCTCTCTGCCTCCCCATATAGCGTTGGTCATCTTTGCTTCGTTGGAAGCCATCCAGTTCAAGTTACCTTGCAACGTGTTGATTTCACCGTTGTGACCCAAAAATCTCATCGGTTGCGCCAACGGCCACTTCGGCGTGGTATTCGTGGAGAAACGTCTGTGATAGATGGAGAACGACGACACGTAGTCCTTATCTTGCAAATCGAGGAAAAATTGTCCGACAACAGCAGATCTCAACATACCTTTATACACGATTGTTCTGCAGGACATGGTGCACACGTACATGTCTTCCAAGTCAGCCATGTTCCCGAGGCGCACTTTTTCGGCGTTTTTCCGGGCAAAGTAAAGCTTGCGCTCTAATTCGTCCCCAGTCGCGCCAGCACCATCGATCAAGCATTGCTCAATCGCCGGTTGCGTGATCTTAGCCATCGGGCCGACGATATCATTCTTCGTCGGCACGTCTCTCCAGCCGAGAACTTTCAAACCTTCAGCCGCGATGGCTTTCTCAAGCTCCGCCTTCGCCTTGGTTCTTTTGCCCTTATCGGTCGGCAAGAAGGTCATGGAAACAGCGGAAGATTCTTCGGAAAAGCCAGAAATACCGTTCGCAGCACACCATTTGGATAACATCTGCCACGGGATTTGCGTCATGATGCCGGCGCCGTCGCCGGAGTCGTTGTCCGCAGAGCACGCGCCTCTGTGTTCCATGCAACCTAAAGCAGACAAGGAATCATCGACACATTTGTGGGTTCTTTCACCTTTCAACGACGCGATCACCCCGACGCCGCACGCATCTCTTTCTTCCAAGATTTGATTCAAATCCACCGCACCGCCTTCGTACGGTTGGTACTCTCCTCTGAGAGCACCGAAATCCATCGCTTTTTGGGCAAAAATCTTAGTCGATCTCAACGCCACCTTGCGAGTAGGAGCCGACGATCTCACATTACTTCTGTTGGCAATGTTCTGTTAAAGTTTAAAGATGGAGAAAAGCGAAAGTAATCATCAGTATCTGTGTTAAAAGAAATGTAGAAATCGAGACTCCGCTTTTTCCCTCTCCCACAGAGGAGGGAAAACTCGTTCTTACGCGAACACGTCGATTAATAGTTCGAAATGCGCTCTAGGCGGTTTAACTCGCGAGTCGCAAGTGAAGCAAATTCTATCCAACCAAACGCAAAACAATATCAATGGTGTAATATCCTACCTTTTTGGCACCGAAAACCTTCGTCTGCATCACCTGCGACATAGCCTGGGACGCCATTTTCAGCCTACGTCGCTCTTAAATTTGCTTTTTCACCAAATAGGCGTAAAATCCAAATATAATAAAGTGTACACGGGAGAAAAGAAAACTACCGCTTTGATATATACGTGTTGCGTGTATATCAAATTCAATTTGTGTGTGAATGAAATTCTCTCGTGAGGAATTCCGGATCAATTTCGCTTCGCTTCGCTTACACTCGACGGCGCGCGCGCTCGCTTTTTCTCTTTTTTTGTGGATTGTTTGGGAGATGATGGGTTATTTTGCAAACAACAAAAAAATTATAACGAAACAGAGAAGTGGATAGTGTGGGCTCCTGGGCTTATGAATATTATTGTTTCCTCTCAAAAATACGAGGGAGAAGAAAGGAGTTTTTGAACGAGGGGCGAAACAAAAAAGGCACACCACCACCACCACCAAAAACAACAACACCAACAACAACAACAACACCTTTAACAAATGCGCCGAAAGAAAAGGAACACTCGACGAAGAGACGACCAAAAGGACGCGGTAGGAGGAAGTTTTTCTTTTACGCGCCGGGGCCTGCGCGGTGGGTTTTGGTTTCTTCTCTCTCTCCTTTTTGCGACGAGTGCTTTTGCTCTTGTTCCCTCGTCCTCACCAACGGCGAAAGAAAAAAACGAGGAGACGTCCTCGCCATTCACCATTCTCCGCGCTGAGAAGTGGCCAAACGGCGGTCTAAGAATCTTTTACTCCTCTCCGGAAAAAGAACAGAGCGACGAGGGAGAGAACGCTGCTGGTAAGAATACCGCAGTGGAACTCTCCTTCCAAAAGGAAAAAGAAGAGGAGGAGAAAAAGATTATCTTGGAAAGCACCAAAGTTATCGCGACGAAACCATCTTCTTCTCCTCTTCCTTCCTTCTACTCGGGTACGACGACGATTGTTTTAGCACCCAGCGATGGAATTTTAACTCAAAGTATGGTTTCTGGTCTGGCACGATTGATCTGGTCGAAAGATATCCCGGATTCAGAGAAGATAGCCATCTTCGTGTTGAGACTTACCCCCGAGTTGGTCGTCGACTACACGTCGAACAACAAAGTTCACGTTTTGCAGCGACTGAAAGAATATACTCTTCTCAATCATTCATCGATATCACCGGATGTTCCATTTCGTTTGTTTTCGTTGAGAAGAGCACTCGAATCGATGCCGCCAGACGGTTTGAAAGTTCGTCTCCATCACGACGTCATCTTCGCGCTCGATGAAGATACGATTGAAAATAGAATGTTCGTGGAGAACGCGAGAACACTCATCAAAGCAGAATCATCATCAGCTACTATTTTCGTCAGTTCCTTGTTCATCAATGGAGACAATAAAGCAGAGGAAGATAATTTTGCTCAGTGGTTTGGAAAATTTGTAAAAAAAAGACGCGAAGAGACGCACGTTGCCGCGTCGTGCGACGTTTCAGACGAACAACTCGATCACCATCTGTTCGAGAAGAAGAATACTGAATTGAAAATATCCCCCGCCGTTCCTGATGTTGATCGTATAAATGACGTGATATCGATGAGTTTCAAAAAGAGAAACAAACACTGTCGCATAGAAGACGTGTTGAGCGGCCCTTATCCATACTTTGATACCATAACGCTTAAGATGGATTTCACGCAACGTAACGAATTTGAAGGGAAAAGAAGCTTTAGAAAAGGAACTTACGATGAAAGAATAGCTGCGAAAAAGAAGTTTCCGCTCACCGTTCAATTTGAAAATGCAAAGCACGGTGAAGTTTACGAGGAGCGAAAAGCTTTCGCAAAATTTCACGGTACCTCCACCTTTCGTGATTGTGAGCGAAGAAAATCGATGAAGATCAATCTCGACGGTGGGAAAACAATGAAATTGGGCTCAGCCGCTGAAAGCGATCAGTTTCTGTTAATTTCGCTCTGTTACGACGATAGATACGTAAAGTCGTGGTTGATGTACTCTCTCTTGCGCCATCTTGGGCTCTTCGAGGATCTCGAGTTTCGATATGTTCGTCTATTCGTGGAAACAAACGACGTGAGAGAGAGCGAAGGCTTGTATCTTTTAGTCGAAAATCCAGTCGTAAAAAGAGAAGACGTCAAAGCTCGAATTAGTGCAGTCGTGCGGAGACGTTTAGATCCCGTTCGACAAACTCGGCCGGGACTCGGCGCGCCAGATGTAAAGTATCCAAAACATTCAGAGTTTGATCGCGCTATAAAAAGAAATGAATACGACGAGATTGCTCGAGTCGCCAAGACGTGCGATGATATGAACTGCTATGCTTTATTGAGAAAGCGCATGAATATCGACGCGTACATCACATGGATTGCTTTTAACTCTCTCGTAAAAATGGGCGACTACGTGGATGAAATTTACTTCTATTCTTCTAACGAAAATCAACAGACTCCGTATTGGGGACTACATAGCTGGGATCCGGACGATGCGTTTCAGAAATGTCATCATGGCGGTAAGGATGCGTATATCGATCGATTTCAGATGCTCTATTGTCTCGAAGGAAATATGGATGTCGTATTTTTGCGATCGAAAGATATGTATTCTCGTTTCGTGCAAACGCTTGAGGAGCTCTTAGAAAAACGTTTGAATGATCAAGTCATCCTCTTTTTCGCTGAAGAACAGAAGAAAGAGTTGAACGACGTTCTCAACATCAATAACAATAGCAAGAACGACGATGTAGCGATTGGCATGTTAGAATTGAGACAGATGGCAAAGATACCGGATAACATGGCAGCTTTCAGAGAAATGTCAAGTTCGCTGCTATATTATATCGAGCAGATTCGTTTGAGCAGACGGGAGCTATTCCGCGTCATAGGTGCATTTCATTCTTTTAACGATACGAGTGAAGTTGGTTGGAAACCTGTGCGCCTCAGCGCACCAGCGAAATGTTCGAACCAAAACTTGTCTTCTTTGAAACTACGAGTGTCTGAAAGAAAGTACGATCAAGACGCGAGACAAGAAATCGTGTTCGAGTTTGAGAACGTATTCTCTGTATCAGGTGTTCTTCAAATTGAAATTCCGCTCGATATGAACGTGGTATACAAGTTTAACGAGACGTATTCGGAAAAGTATCTACCAGTCCCAGTTGAGAAAGAAACGAGAGCTCTTTGTTGGACAAACGCAACGCTTCCAGGCGATACGATTAACATGAACGCGACGGATGGTGGTTTCTTGACAACTACAACACTTCCAAAGAAGAGTTGCATCGCTGGAGAAGCCATAAATGTAACCGCTAAGTTTACGAACGAAGCCGTCACCTTTACGATGAAAGAAACACGAACCGATACTACTCCTCGTGATAAAATTTTTCTATCGCTTTACCACGGATTCTGGCACCCATTTTCACAGGCGTTTGCGGCTGTACAATACGCTCGAATCTTAACGTGCTAGCTAGTGTTTCTTCGCTCTTGTTTATATTCTAAAGTATAATCTGTGTATTGCAATTCCTTCTCTTTTGTATTGTTCTAAGTCTCGGCGGGTTTGTTTTGCTGTCTGTATATGTCTTTCAAAGAGTACATGCCGTTGTTTGGACCTCGCCTGGCTAAATTCGCAATCTCCTGCACGGTCTCTCTCAAGTGCATGGCCGGTTGCTTAGTTTCTTCTAATAACTGCTTTAAGCTCCAGAAAGTTCGCCTCTCGAATAGACCAAACAATTTGTCCGTCAATTGTGCTTTTTCCATTTTTTCTGCTTTTGGTTTCGTCACGCCGCCGTCGGCTAATCGAACTAAATTTGAACGTTTCGGCAACGGAGCTATTCTCGCCGCGTCCGCTCCGACGACGGATTGAACAAACCTCGATTTAGATTGCGCTTTTTCTAATCTATTTTTCGAAACCCGAGCGTAGGCTGCATCGGAGGCATCTTTTGGTCGCATGTCTAATTTTTTATGAACTTTCGCTTCGACGATGAACTCGTTGACGTCCATCGCCGACGTCGCCGCCGCGGTACCTTCGCGAGTCTCCGAAAACACGTGAATTTCTGGCGCTTCTATATTCTCCGTCATGATATATTTTACTGGTATTTCGTGCTCTTCGTCTTCGTTGACGGCTGCATTTAGCGTCACCGCAAACGCTTCTTTGTTTTCTTTGTCGAAAGGATCGATCACCACTCTTACTTTCCCGAGCTCGTCGTTATCGTTCAATTCCGCATCAATATCCATCCCATCTTCATCGTTCTCGTTGTCTGCTTTACTCCTTCTATCGCTGAAACTTTTCCACGCGCGATCGACAAAGTTTGGCACTTTCACCAGCCACGCTCGATGGTTCGCTCTTTGCGTATCCAACGCGCTCGGAAACAAATACGCTCTCAACGCCTCCGTAACCTCCTCCGGTAAATCTTTCTTATCGATATTCAACTTTTGACAAACTTGATACCTCCAGTGTTCGCGAAGTAAATACGGCGTCGCGTACGGCCTCCACTCCGGCGCGTTCTTATCCTTTTTCGATCGCGAATATTTCTTCGCCGTTTCCTCCAGCTTTTCTGGATTCAATTTGTGTACGCATTCGTTCAAAGCGTTCAGTTTGTTTAGTTTCTGTAAATACTTTTGCATGGCGCTCACGACGAGCTCCGATCCGGGTGGAAACTCTTCCAAGTCCATGTTGATGATTCGAAAATGAACTTTTTCTCGTCGTTATTAGTATCGTTGTCCTTGTTATCAGTCGTCCTTCTTGTCGCGGGGGCTTCCTCTCTGTGATGATGGACGAGAAACGTCAAACGAGACGATTTGTGTTGTCGTTGGTTGCACTCTCCTCGAAAAGAAGAGAATCTCTCTTTCTCTTCTCTTTCGAAAAAAAAAGGCGAAAGAAAAAAAAAGCGTCCCCAAAACAGGATTAATTCACCACAAGACAAAAAATTACGCGCACTCTCTCTCGCTTTGACACACACGTGTTGGTGCGAACCACGAAACGCTATTAAGCGAGGGAGAGCCGACGAGGCGGTATTTGTATAACAGGAATTTCTCGTAAAACTCTCGTTTTGATTTATTTTTATATAAGAGAGAGAGAGAGAGAGAGAGAGAGAGAGAGAGAGAGAGAGAGAGAGAGAATAAGAGAGAGATTTTTACGCTCAATTTTGTGTGAACGAAAAGCCGAGTGTGCCTTTCGCAAGAAGACGCTGACGAGAGACAAAGGAAAAGAAGGAGAAGAAGAAGACATCATCACGATGTCGACGACGATAAACGCAAAAGAGGATGCATCGATTCTCTTACCAGAGATCGAGGTGAGCGATTTAGTCGACGCTATTCCGATCGATATCGTCGGGGAATTGTTCGAAGAAGAAGAAGAAGAAGACGACGACGTCTCTCGAGGAAGAGGAAGAGTCGGAGGAGGCATGAACGCCGCAAATTTTAATAAAACGTCGTCGAAGATACGAACACCAACGGATGGATTGAACATCATCCAACCTCGGCCTCCGTTCAAGACGGACTCGTTTAATCGAGGAAGTCAGCAACAACATCACAGAGGAGGAGGATTAGCGGGGTCATCCGGGGGACCGTCCTCGAATGGGAACTCTTTAGGTGGAGGTGGAGGCTCGTTTCCCTCCATACCGCCGGTGTATTCGATGACGAGTCCGGGCGGCAGACGAAACTCTACCGAACACTTTCCATCCACGGTTGGGTTTGCCTTAAAAGGTGGATCGACGAGCTCGTCCACGGATGCCTTCGCGTTGACATCTGACGTGGACGCGATATTAAATGGAGGGAAACCTTTCGTTCCTTCTGCCGCAGGAGCGATATCTGCCTCAGAGCTTGCAAAGTCGACTGCGACAATAACACCGGTTGTTCAAGGCCCGAGTGGACCGAGAATGCCTGGACAAGGCGTCGAGGAGCAAGAACAGGTTGTTGTGTCGACCGAGACGGACGAGAATGGTGGAGTTCGCGTGAGAGTGACGTTATTGGCGGCTGGTTTTGTGATTGGAAATGCCGGCGCTTCCGTGCGCGAAATCACGCAGCATACGGGCGCCTCGATTCGATCGTGGACACAACCAGCGGAATATTTTTTCGGCGGTTTTGCGAGACCGACGCGAGTGTTCTGCGTGGAAGGCGATCCAGCCGCGATTGCGGAAGCCACGGAGTTAATTTACGCCGCGGTCGATCGGTACAGAGCTTTGTGCGAGATGAAAAAGCGAGGCGAGTTTGTGCAACGCTCGCAAAAGATTAAGGGCGTTGAGTTTTCATTTCAACCGCCGCCGAGGCAAATAACGCAACGGCAAAGGCAATTGGAACAGCTTCTGAGCGCGCAAACGCATCTTTTACAGCATCAGACGAACGCTTTGTCTGGTGCTGCTGCTGGCAGTTCCGCAGTCGCTCTTCAACAGGCGTTTGCCCAGCAACACTTGTTGATGCAGCAGCAAATTGGTTTTTTGAACCAGCAAATGAGCCAACATCAGCAGCAAGGATATTTCCACCATCATCAACAACAACAATACCAGCAACAACAGCACTACCATCACCACCACCACCACCAGCAGCAACAACAACAACAACAGCAGCAACAGCACAATATGTTTGGCAGTAACCAAAACTACTACTAACAATGTGCCTTGTGAATTCGTTGTGTGCTGATTATACATTATGTACGAAGAGAAGAAGAAGAAGAAGATAAACGAATTGAGTATTATTACACGTTATTGAAAGGAGTTGAAAAGATAAAGAGTCGATCGAGATAGTTTAGCAAGCGTTTTTGCCGCAGCTTATTAGCGGCCACGTTCTTCGAACAATTTAATAAACGAGCGACGGGCTAAAAGTCAAAATAGAATCTCAGGAGGACTCGATCTATGAGCATTTTTAATCAATTGCATTATTATGATGATAATGATGTCTTTGAATGTTTTTGAAATATATATAATATATCTATATTGAATATACATACACACGTTATGCTATAAACTACATATATCTAAATTCTCCTATTCAAGTTTCTTATCCCACCCGTGAGAATCTCGCCGGTCTATCGCGCAAGTAATACAATTTCGCTCTTCTTACTCTCTTACGCTCAACAACTACTAGTTCCTTAATATTCGGCGAATACAAGGGAAACATTCTCTCTACGCCGACGTTTCCAAGCATCGTTCTCAACGTAAACGAACTCCCCAATCCTCGGTTCTTCCTCGCTATGCATATCCCCGTAAACCTTTGCGTCCGTCTTCGATTTTCGGGAACTTCCATGGTCAACTGCACCACATCTCCCGGTCTAAACGGGCTAATCTTCACCCCTTCCCTTTCATTCAACATCTCAGTAATTCGTTCTCTCTCTAAAGTTTCCATCATGTGTCCTGCTCTCTTCTCGTACGTCTTTCGTTTTTTCAACTCTCTCGTCTTTGTGAAAGGGGACATCCCGCCTCCGGCTTTGCCCCAATCTTTCTGCTTTTTCCCGGCTTCAAAAGAAGTCATCGGAGCCTCGGGACCTCTCTCCGGTGGATTCAACCGTTCCGTGTTTCTCGAGTGATTCTTCCACTGCGCGATTGAGGTCGAATGAAACGGTTGTTTGTTGTTGTTGTTCATGTTGTTGTTCATGTTGTTGTTGTTAATGTTGTTGTGCGTCCCGATCGTTCTCGCTCCTCTCGGTAAGACATTCGAAGAAGAAGAAGAAGAAGAAGTGAAAGAACTAAAGCTGCGAGCAGCAAAACTGAAGCTACTCCTCGCGGTCGTCGTCGTTCCCGCGAATATGCGTCTCCGCGCGAGTTCCCTCACTGCGACTAAAGCTCTTCGCGTCGTCATCGTCAAAAGTCTCTCGTCTGTCTCTCGTCGTCGCGCAAGAAGAGAATAAACGGGGGCTTTTCTTCTGAGGCCTTTTGTCGTCTCGTCTGTCTTCTTAAAAAAATTCAACAGAAAAAGACTCGTCGTTCAACAACAAAAGAAATGAGTGCCATGACTGCCGCCGCTGGACGTTTCGTTGTGCACGCCGCTGCGAAAATGACGACGAAAATGACGACGAGGAGGAAAAGGAATTGTTGTTGTTACTGCACGAAACGAGTCGCATTTTTAGGCACTCCCGAAGTCGCCGCGAAAGTCTTCGAACGGTTACACGAGGCGTCCGTGAACTCGAACGGTTTGTTTGAGATTGCTGCGGTGATATCGCAACCGGGGCGACCCAGAGGACGAGGGAGGAAATCGTCTGGGCCACCACCGCCGTCACCGGTGACGCAATCAGCCATAGATAGAGGCGTAGATGAAGCTAAACTGCTGAATCCTGCAAAAGCGAACGAGCCGGAGTTTTTAGAGACGCTGGCGAAGATGAACTTGGACTTGTGCGTGACGGCGGCGTACGGGAACTTTTTACCGCAAAAATTTCTCGATATTCCAAGATTGGGGACGTTGAACATTCATCCTTCGCTGTTGCCGCAGTTCAGAGGTGCGGCGCCTGTGCAGAGGTGCATAGAGAGCGGGTTAGAGGAAACAGGAGTGACCGTAGCGTTTACGGTTCTTAAGATGGACGCCGGTCCGATTTTAACGCAAACAAAGTACAAAATGAACGGATCCGAGAAGGCGCACGAAATGTTGGACGTTTTGTTTGATATCGGCGTCGAGTCTTTGATTGAACAGCTACCAAAGGTTTTCACCGGAGAAGCTGGTGAGATTGCGAAAGACCAAGGCGAAGAAGGGTTGAGTCACGCGGATAAAGTATCGTCGGAGGAAGGAGATTTGGATTTTAGCGCGCTTTCTGCATTGGAAGCGCACAACAAAGTGAGAGCGTTTGATGGATGGCCAGGGACGAAAGCGACGTTTATCATTCAAGACGAGAAGAAAGGTGGAGAGCCGAAAGAGATTGTCGCGAAAATACTCACGACGAAAGTTGGCGGTAGCGTAGAAGGAGGAGAAAAAGTCGTAAAAGTCGCGAAGAAACAGTTTTCGATTCCGTGCAAGGGCGGCGAATATCTCGACGTGCTCGAAGTTCAACCTCCGGGAAAGAAACCGATGGACGTCGCGTCTTTCGTGAATGGATTAAAAGGTTCTAGCGTTAGTCTGCCTTAGATTTTCTACCAGTTGTACATTATTTATTTCTAATAAAATCAATCTACTGAAGTACTTTGTGCTAATTTCTACATCTATTTCGCGCGCTTTTTTTGCTATTTTTCTCTCTCTCTCTCTTCAATCTGAGTCCGCGTTTTCATCGCTCTCTTCTTCTGCTGCTCCTTCCCCACCTGGCCTTAACGCACGAATGTGCTTGTGTGGATAGGTTCTTCCACAATCAGGGCACGGTTCGTTCGCACCAAAGATTTCGTCGTCGCCGTCGTCCGAGCGTTCGCCGTCGTCGTCGCTGTCGAAATAGGCGTACTCGTCCTCTTCTCTGCTCCCTTTCGCTCCGCTATTCCTTCTGGGCGCGTCTGGATGGCCAGGTAAAGCGCCAATTCCAGCGATGTATTTCGTCACGCTCTCTTCTGAAAACCCGTTTCTTCCGCCAAACTGATCGAACCCGTTCGTCCACGAGGAGAGTCTTCTGTTTTTGAAATACACGATGGCTGGCGGCTGCGAGACGTTGCACATTTGTAAAGTTGGCGATTTCGATCCTAATTCCGGTCGAATTCGCACAAACTTCGTCTTTGGAAACGCTTTCGCCAAGTTATCTAAAACTTCGTCTATTCTCGCACACTCGTCTACGCCGTCTAAGGTGAAATGACACAACACTTTCGCGTTCTTTTTCAAGATATCGCCGAGATCCCTCTCGCGCGCGTTCACGTATTCCGCCTGCTTTTGCATCTGCTCCGCTTTCATCGCGTTCAGACGCATCTCCCGAATTCTCGCCGCTTTTAATTCTCTCAAATACGGGTCGCTCTCCTCGTCTTCGTCGTCCGTGTTCCCGAAATCTGAATCTTCGTCTTCGTCTTCGTTCGTCTGTTGTTGTTGTAGTTGTTGTTGTTGTTGAAGAAGAAGAAACTGCTGCTGCTGCTGCTGATGCGCGTCATCCCCGACAATAAACTGCGCCTTCGCGTCCGCTTTCAATTGCACTCGGTCGACGCCTTTAAGAATTTTAATCAATCTCGACGCTTCTCTCTGCTCCGCTTCGTCTTTCTCGCAACACGACGGTCTCGGCATGACGTTTTGCAACTCCTCCGGCATCATTTCGATTTCGTCGTCGATCCAAGTGGAACACGCGCCGGCGTGCGGTTTGTGGGGTTCCTTCTTTGTGTTCTTCTTCTCCCCCACGTCTTCTTTGCCGCCGCCGGAAGTAGTATTAGGGAAGCTGGCAATCATCATCTCTTATTTATTATGTGTTTGTGTACTAATTTGTTCACGAAGAAGAATGAATGAATGAATGAAGAAAGCTTGAGCTTTTCTCTTCTTCTTCTTCTTCTAAAACCTGAAAACTCAAACTTCGTTTTTCTGCCGGACGACTGTCTTTTTGGACTCCTGTTTTCCTGACTTTTTTTACAAAGAAGAACAAAAACAAAGACATGTTGAGGAGGAGTAAAAGGAGTAGCAGTAGTTATTATTTAAGAAGAAGAATAGCATTAGCAGCAAAAGCAGCAAAAGGAGAACAGTCTCGGTGTGGTATTGTTGGGAGGAGCAGTAGTTGTAGTTGCAGTCGGTTTCTCACCACGGGTGGCATCGACGATGGTGAAGACGACCACGACGCTTCAACATCATCATCATCATCAACAACTCTAATAAAGAAAAGAATAAACGACGAATACGTGGACACGGAAGCAGCGATGGAACGAACTCGAATGAAAGCTGCGGCGTTAAAAGCGGCTGGATTGAAAGCGGAATCGATGACGGTGTTCGACAGAGAAGTGAAGAGAGCGCACAGGGACAGAGCGGCGTATTTGCAACGAAAGAAGAAAGAGGAGAAGGAAAAAAAATCTTCGAGCAGCGAAGGTGATTTTTTACTCGAAGAAGCGACGAGACGAGTGCTCGATCGATTGGACGACATTAAGCGACCGTTTAAACGGATATTAGTTATAGGAGGCGCGACGGTTTCGACCGTCAAGCAGTTACTTGAGAAACGGCGAGATGTGGAAACGATCATCGCGTGCGACTCGAGCGAGGCGACGCTGCTGTTGGTGAAAGATATCGTCGGCGATGCGCCGAAACGGAAGTTTGATGGTTTTCCAGTGGAAATTAAATACGTTCAAGCGTTCGAAGACGATTTACCAATTAAAGACAACGTGGTCGATTGCGTTTTGAGCGTTCTAGGTTTGCACTGGGTGAATGATTTACCCGGGGCGATGGGCCAAGCGAGGTGTACGCTCGTCCCAGACGGCTTGTTTCTCTCCGCCATTTTCGGTGGCGATACGTTGACAGAATTACGAATTGCGTGCGCTTTAGCTGAAACTGAAAACGAAGGTGGCGTGAGTGCACGCGTCTCGCCGTTAGCGCACGTGAGAGATGCTGGAAACTTACTCGGACGCGCTGGTTTACGACTTCCCGCGGTGGACGTAGACACGCTCACGCTGAATTACAAGACTCCGATGGATTTGGTCGAACATTTACGGATGATGGGAGAGCAAAACGCGGTGATTGAGAGGAGACAAACGATTAAACGGAGCACGATGGAATTAGCGAACCAGAAGTACGTGGAAAACTTTTCGGCGTTATCGTTATCGAACGACGACGATGCTTCGATGCCGAAACCATCATCGAGCGAGAGCGGGATCTCGGCTACGTTTCAAATTCTATACATGACGGGATGGTCTCCTTCCGAGACGCAACAAAAAGCGAAGGAGAGAGGATCTGCGACGGTGAGTTTGAGCGACTTGAAATCCGCGTTAGAAGAGAAGGAGGAGGAAGAGGAGAAGAAGTAGAGATAGTTGTAGTTGTAGTTGTCTAGCCCAATCTTTCTTCCTCCTCCCAGCTCCTTCGTCAAATCCAAAAATTATAAAAATCCTCCTCTGACATCATCCCGCACAAATTCTTCGTGTTGTGTTGTTGTTTTTCTTCTTTTACTTTTAAGAGAGAGGGAGAAAAAACACAGCGCACCATCTATCATCGCAGCGTACAACTATTTAAGTGTCCGTTAACGTCACGTGCGCAAGCATTCCACGTTCGCGTTGTATACGTATTCGCGCGAGAGAAGAGAAAGTCGGATTGATTAACCCACCCAATATGAGCAAACTTCCGCTCATCGAACGGCTTCCGAGCGATGTCGTCGAAAGCGACGATTGGCTTTCGAATGCATTTCCAATCGTAGAAGAAGATAACGGAGCGTTATCTCCGTTCGATTTGGCGGATATATTTCCGCAACCAGTAGAAACCATCCCGAATACGAATTCGAATAATTTAATAGCTTTAGCTTCTCCTCAAACGACGACGAAGACGTCGTTAGGGAAGCACGCGTTAGCTTCGGCGGAAGTAGCAGCAGTCACTACCATAGCCGAGACAACAGCGACTGCAACGAAGAAGACGACTACTAGACCGGTGAAGAAGGTGAAGAAATCAGTGAGAGAAAAAGCCAGAAGAGATGCGTTGAACGATCGATTCGAGGACCTGTCCAGGTCCTTGCTCGAGAGCGCAGACGACGAGTTGAAGACGGATAAGTCGTCCATAGTCACCGCAGCGAGAGAGTGTATTTTGGGATTGAGAGAACAATTAGGAAAATTAAACGCGTGTTTAGCCGCCGAAAGAAGCGAGTGGGCCAAGACGAAGCAGGAATTGATCGCGGAGAAGATTTTGGTCGAGCAAAAGTTGCAGAACTTTATGGCCAAGATGCCCTTTGCGAGCGCTATTCCAAGCACCGGCGGCTCAAAACATGCCGCCGCCAACGTTGGTATCACCGGTACTGTTGTTACCGAAGACACTGATGGAGATGCGCCACTTGCACCAATCTTGGTTGTTAGCACGACTACGGCAGAAGAAGACGCCAAATGGAGAGCGCCACTCGCGTGAGAAGTGGAAATGTTTTGTTTTTAATCAGTATTTTAGCCACACACAAAAAGTTGTTATTTACATTGACTTTTTATTAGCACACAGAGATATCCATGCATGTATATTCGCGCGAGAATTTTACTCCCGTGCTATCATGTTAATCCAAAGACTTGTCTGTAATCCCTTCCAGGTTTACAAACGATAAAATCGGCCAGGTCGTCGTCATCGTCGTCGCCCGAATCGTCGCCTTCGTGTTCCCGAACAGCCTCCAAATACGGATTGTTGAAACGATTTCGACGCTTCTTCGAACGCCTCTTTCGCAGTACTTTCTTTCTGTTTTGTTGCTGACTCTCGTCGTCGCCGTCATCGTTGGCTTCGTTCTTCTTACCTTCTCCCTCTCCCGCTCCATCCCCAACTTCTCCAGACTCTTTTCCTCCGTCGAGAAGGTTACTTCCGTCGTTCTGCTGTTGTTGCGCATCTTTCACTTGCGTCGTGGAAGTGTAAATGGAAAGGCCATACTTCCTTTTTCTTTCGTTTATAGCTTTATCATCCACATCTTCTTCTGTATTTTCAACACCAGTTGTTTGTTGATCCGTTATGGATGTGTTTTTATGGACTTTTAATGCGTAGAGAAGAGTTATGAGACTGCGATCGAGGAGTTTCATTTTCTTCAAAGCTTTCAAGTTCGCGTGTACCGCCGCGCACTGTGCCATAAACGCACGCCTACTAAGCTCTAACGTTTCGAAATTTTGAACTGGAATAGCTTCCATTACTTCTTCTTGAAAGAATTCTAAAATACCACCAGTCGCGTAATGCAATCGAGCTCCGGATAAAACGATGGCTGACAAATCTCCTTTTTTCTTTTCCGAATTGGTCAAGAATGACGCCGCCCGCTGGCAGCACTCCAAGCAATACTTAGACGCCATGAAAAGTGATTCTGCTAAAAATTTGATGTCTCGTAAAAGCGATGATGATGCACTTTTATCGTCGTCGTTGTCGCCTACTTCTTCCTCTTTCAATTTTTTCCATTCATTTACGACGAAAGGTATAAAAATTTCAACTGTTTCTCCCAAAGCCGAAGCAGACTCGACTACTGCGTCCACGACCGAAATCCTGTTGTTTCTCTTGTTTGAAGAGGACGACGAGGTGAGTTCGTCCCAAGACGGCAGCAGTGGTAATTCTGAGACGAGCGATTTGGCGAGTATTTTCAACGCTGATATTTTCGTTCGGACGTCTTTGCTCGCAATGCTCGTACTACTTCCAATCTGGGATAACATCTGTGAAACTGTCAGAATACACTCAGCTGACCCGAATTCGAGCTTTTCAAACTTGATCATCATCGATGTCATCGATGAAACCGAACGATCTTCGATGTCTTCCATATGTCTGGTTAAAATCTGGTCGTTCAAAATCACCCCGCTTCGAACAATTTGGTGCAGCCACAAATCCGAGGACTCTCGCATGGCTAAAGGCAATAGAAACTCCATCAATCGGACAATGTCGGGGACGAGAGTAAACCAGTCTTTATCAAGACCCCACTCCTCGTTTAATTGATGAAGCTCGTAACGCTTCATTTGGTGATACATACCATACGATAACGTCGCAACTAGACTTCCAATTGGGTACATCTTTCCAGCTATTTCAATCATTTGCAGCTTTTTCTGTTCAGTTTTCTCAACGTTGTATCTATCGCGAGGATCACGTTGCGCAAGAAGAACCGTTTGCACAGCCTCTCGGGCACCTTGGGCGAGGATGTGCGAGTCCATAGAATTCGTGATGAATGATGAAAGATAATTCATCTTCGATGCACTCGTATCGCACGCGGTAGCGGTATTGAAAGAAGCTTCTAGCGAAGCAAGAAGAAGTTTGAACGCCATGCGCACTTCATCTATGGCAGTATTAGCACTCCCGGCGTCAACTTGGTCTGCAGTTCTACCTTCACGACTGAAATCAAGACCAGACCAATATTTCTGAAGGGATTGCATCGCGAATTTTCCGCATTTTGAAATCAAGGATGATGAATTCAACGCCTCCGCATCGGTAGGAGGCGCAATTCTCTTCAGCGACGCACACAACGTTTCGATCGCGTCACTTTTAACGTCCTCTAGTTCTAACTTGGCCGCTACGTCTCCTTCTAATATAACGTCGATGATTCTTAAAGCGCTGCTCGTCTTGATGCTTTTTTCGGCGTCGAGCAAACTTAATACCGGCATCATCGATTCGTCCTCCTCGTCTAACTCGTTCCCATTCGCGTAAATCTCTTTCATGAGACGCTTCGCTTCTTTCTTTCCTTCAAAGAAATTCGACTTGACAAATAATCTATTCATGGCGAAAACGACGCGCTTTGCGATGGGGTTTCCGAAATCCCGGGACGCTTTGAAATGTGACAACATTTGTAAAAGCATGGAACGGTTGCCGTCTACTTCATCTTTCGTCAATTCGCACGAAGTCGATACGGCTTCCAACACGTTCAACCATGCCGTTTTCCCGATACTTTGCGCGTCGTCGTCGCCATCGTTGTCGTAAGCGTTGACTTTATTTTCTATCATTTTTGCGCACTCGTTTCCGAGGATTTCGAGAATATTTCGTCTGTGTTCCGACCAAATCTGGAAAACGACTCGAAGAAGCGACGCGGATACTTCTTGAGAACCCTTCCGCTGCACACTTTTAATGCACTCGTACAAAAAGTATCGCCTCGATCCTTCGTCCCTAATTTTGCTATTGTTTCTATCGGTATTATCATTTGTCGCGAAAGTATCCGTCATCAATGCAAAAAAATCTTCCTCCTTCAAACACCGAGCGTTTTTCTGGAACTGAGTCCATGCCTCGTCTCGGATTTCCTTCGAAACTTCTTCAGAAGCGCAAATGCCGAATAAAATCGCCGGCCAAATCTTATCGCGCTCGTCGTAGAACGAATCTCGAAACCCTTTTGGTCGCTTCAATAGCAATTTTGCGAGCGCCGGCGAAAGAGCGAGCTCATCTCGAACGCATTTCGAAACAAACTCACACGCGTTTATTTGAGTGCTACTGCTACTGCTGCTAGTAGTCCGTGGTGGTTGCCGCGCAGCCACCTCGTCGTCTCCTTCTCCTTCTCCTTCACCTTCTCCTTCTTCACCTCCTTCCTCTCCCCGAACCGAAAACATCTCTATCCCCAAAGCAGATACGACGATAAACAACTTGAAGTATTGCTTACTCAGCTCGTTTTTGTTCCTTAACTGTTTCTTTGTCGCCATCCGCAACGCGAATCTGCAAATCGTTCGCGCGATGTTTACCGTGAACCCGTCACTTCGTCCGGGTTCTTGCATCTTCTCCTTCTTCAACGTCACCACGCCTTTAGCTACTCGCATCATAACAATCTTGTGTTCGTCTTCGCTAAACTCTTCGTCTAAGAAGGACTCTAATATCTTCTCTAGTTTACCTACCGTCCATATCTCGTGCTTCAACAGCGGATGCGAAGTAGCGTCTCGTAACTTTTTCATCTCCTGTTTCCTCGTCACGTTGTTCTGTCCTTTCCTTCGCTCGAGAGATAAGAACGTCCTCAACACTTTCCTCCCGTTTTCGTTCAAGTTTTCTCCGTCTCCGTAGAGCAAATCTTCATCGAAATATATTCCTCCTCCTCCTCCTCCTCCTCCTCCTCCTCCTTCAGTTGCGTTGTGAATGTTGATGATTTTACTCACGTGTTTCGGATTGTAATGGTACATGGATTCTCCCTCTTCGTTGACGATGGCGTTGTTCATGAGCCGTAAATTTACTTCTCTTCCAGCGGCGGCTTTCAAAGTTCTCTTCCCTAAAGCATCGTGCGTCCCGTACAGTTTCATTTGCACGCACTTCCCGACAATCCACTCTCGGTTTTTCGACCGACACTCTAACCCGGAAAGTTCCGTGTATTTCGTTCGTAAATCTCGAAAGGGGAGTTTACGGAACTCCTCGCCTTGCGCTCCCGTTTCCATCACGTTAAAATACGTCATTTATTACGCGCTGTGTGTTCTTCTTCTCGTCGTCGCTTCCATTATTATTATTTGATGATTATGACGATACAACTCACGAATTTTGAGTGCAACGAGAAAGTGAGAAAATTCAAAAATCTCCGTCTCGCTTTTCTTATAAAATTTAAGGGGGTGAAAGCAGAAAGAAATAACCGCACTTTGGACAGACTTTTCTGCTTGGTGGTGGTAGTGGTGGTGGTGAGTCTACTCACTTTTGAAAGGCTCCTCTTCTTTACACACAAAAAGAACAACAAAATGTCTTCTTTGGGAATTCGTCTTCGCGGGGTATTGTTCGCGACGAATAGCGCCGCGCGCACCCACGCCGCCGAAGCGATGATGATGATGCGAAAAACATCACAAAAGACGTCATCACCGACAACAACTTTCAACAGAAGAACAATTTTTACTTCTACGAAAACTCCAAAAGCGTCGTCGTCTGTTTTAAGCGGGGCACGGGCGAACAGGATGGCTGAGAATGCGATACCGCGTGGTTTTAGTGGTCGTAATCCTTCGTCGTCGTTTACGTCGTCGTCGGGGTACGTGTGGAACGCTCTGACCAAAATGCAGAAGAAGATACCAACGAGAAGGACGGGAACGGGAACAACGTCTACCTCTTACAGAACATTTTCATCGTCCTCGCTGGCTGTAGCCGCGCGTCGATCGTCGTCATTTCCTAAACTTCGACGTTATCATGAACAACATCAATCTTTGTTATTACGTCGACGGCGGCAGTATTCAACTTCCGAAACGATGCATCAAAATCCTTTAGTTCTCGGCGGACCGCGAGCGGTGAAACAAGTCACGTATTGGCTCGTTGGCGGATGCGCGTGGGTTTTTTCAATGGTTGTCATTGGAGGGATGACGCGATTGACTCGATCGGGACTTTCTATGACGGATTGGAAGTTTCAATACGAACATCCTCCGTTAACGTTAGAAGATTGGGAACGCGAATTCGATAAGTACAAGCAATCTCCAGAGTATCAAAAAACAAACATCGGGATGACGCTCGAGGAATACAAGTTCATTTACTGGATGGAGTACGGGCACAGAATGTGGGGAAGGGTTTTAGGGATTTATTTCGCGGCACCGCTAGCATATTTTAGCTATAAAGGGTACATAACGAGCAAGCTCATGAGACGATTGGGCGTGTTTTTCGTTCTAGGCGCGACGCAAGGCATGATTGGGTGGTGGATGGTGAAGAGCGGATTGAAGCAAACGGAAGAGCAAAAATTTGATGTGCCTCGCGTGAGTCCGTATCGGTTAGCCACGCACTTAGCGGGCGCATTCACCATATACACCGGGATGGTTTGGACGACGTTGAATGTTATGAATCCAGTCTCGCCGGCGCAGTTACCAGCGGCTACAGAGGCGTTAATTTCGGCAACGAAACAGTTGCGTAAAGCCGCGCACCCGCTCGCCGGTTTGATTGGCTTGACGGCAATTTCTGGAGCGTACGTCGCTGGGATGGACGCGGGGAGAGCATACAACACGTTTCCGTTAATGGATGGTAAAGTAGTTCCAGATGAGTATTTGAAGGATTGGGAGTCGAAAGGGTGGAGAAACTTTTTCGAAAACACCGCAGCGGTTCAGTTCAACCATCGTGTGTTAGCGTTGACGACGCTGGCGAGCGTATCCGCAGTGCACGCGATGTTTCGAGGAAACGCGGCTTTATCTTCTCAATCAAAATTACATTTAAATGCACTGATGGGAGTAACAGTCGCGCAGGTTGGGTTAGGTATCACCGCGTTGCTTTATCACGTTCCTGCTGAGTTGGGGAGCGCGCATCAAGCGAATGCGTTGATACTCTTCACTGTTATTTTGAGCTTGATGCATTCGGCTCGGAAACCAAAGAAGCTCGTCTTCGTAAAAGACTTATGGGCGCATAAACCAGCAGCAGCATAAATAGTCTCTATTATATAATTATAGCATATATACTTAGCAATACATAGCACCTACTTTCAGTTTCTCTTTCTATTTATTATCCCCTAACTCTCCGCGCGCTCTCCTCCATTCCAAGGATCCGGTAGTTCTTCCTGGCAAGTTTTTCTTTTCTTCCTCGCCCATGTCGAGTACTTTTAGTTCTTCTCGTTCGTCTTCGTTTCTCTTTCTCACGATCTCTCGTCTCGCGACGTCTATGCGCGTTTGAAGCACTTCCGTGCACCTCGCGATTGCTTTGGACACGAACTCATCGTCCTGAACAATAGCGCGCCTTCTCCCTACCATCTCGTCGTCCATCTTTTGATATCTCTTCGAGACATCTGCGACACCGTCAATCGAAAACGCGACGACGAATGACAAACTCTTCCCCCATCCTTCGCTGTATAATCTCGGTTCATCAAACGCCGCCTCGCACGAGTCGCAATGGATCCACCTATTTTGAGAAGGGCTCCAAATTTCCGTCCAGACGTGATCCGTCCAGTCCAAAATGTATCTCGTCTCGTAATCTAGCGCGCGACAAATGAGCGAAAATGCGTTTGCAAACTCGCCGCAACGCCCTGTTCTCGTTTCCAACAGTTTCACCGCATCGTTGTATCTCGGGAAACGCGTTTGACAACCGCACCCGGAGCAGGCGTAAAGTTCGACCCTAGAAGTGCCAAACACTCGCTCTTCTTCGCTCGGGGCGACCGTGTCAACGCATTGCATGTTTGCCGGGTTTGTTCTTACCGTTGTTTTTCTTCCCACTTCTTCTTGTACGGAGAATGAACACGTCTCGCGACTACAGTTTGGTTTATCGCACCAACTGAAATACTCGTGCTTAAACCACTTTAAAAGCTCGACGATAAACGCGTCTTTGAACGATAACCCCTGGCATTTCGGTTCTTTTCCTTCCTTTACCCTCTTTTCCAACTCTTCCACGGGGACGACGGATAAAGCGCACGCTCGCGCCAGCTCGTCTTCGTACTTTGTAATCGTTTCTAAGCCAGACTGCAATCGACTCAGAAACATTTGTTGTTGTTGTTGTTGTTGTTGTTGTTGATGATGATGATGATTTTGTTCCGTCGTCGTCGTCGTCGTCGTCGTCTGAATCCTCCTTCTCTCGCTCATCATCATCATCAGTCTCTCCTCTTCCTCTTGGAGCTGGCGCGCCAAAAGCTCATCTGAGTTCATCTCGAGAGGAGAGAGTTAAAAAAGAGAGACTCGTGTTGATTTTCTAACGAACTCTTTAAAAACTCGTAAAAATACTAAAAATCTTGGTCTGAATTTTGCTTTTGTTTTGTGTTGTTGTGTGATCGTCTTCTTCTGCCAAATTTATACGCACACAAAATAATATTCACTCTTCTTCAGACAGAGAGAGAAGACAGAGTAAAGAAGACAGAGTAAAGAAGAAGAGCAGACAAAAAGAGTACTCCAATTGGCGACCGACATGACGACGGAAGTGGGAGAAAAGCGACCGAGAGAAGAGGAGGAAGAAGATGATGAGGTCGAAAAAACTAACGAACAACAACAACAACAACAACAAGAGGAGGAGAAAAAGGACGACGCGAACGACGGAGAACCTCCAAAAACGAAGAAAGCAAAAGAAGAAGACGATAAAGAAAAAGAGACACCATCAACGACGACGACGACGGTACCATCGGCGGGAGGAGCTGCGGGGGGGGGTGGATCTGGATTCGGCTCTGGCTTTGGGAAATCCTTTGGCGGTTTCAGCGGTGGTTTCGGCGGTTTGAAAGCGCAAGTCAGCGGAGGAGGTGGCTTTGGAGCGTTCGGGAAGAAATCAGAGGGAGAAAAGAAAGATATCGACGATAACGAAATTAGCGGCGAAAAGAATAAGAGGGAAGAGGGAGATGGTGGTGGTGGTGGAGGAGGCGGACCAGTCTTTGGCGCCGTGTTCGGCGGGAGTAAAATAGCAAACGATACTAGCGAGAAGAAGGAAACAGAAGAAGAAGGAGAAGGAAGTAAAGAGGAAACAGAAGAAGAAGGAGAAGGAGAGAAAAATAAGAAAGAGGAGTTCAAAGCTGCAAAAGAGATGAAAGAGATCGAGCAACAAACCGGCGAAGAAGACGAAGATTTAATGTTCAAAACCGACGGCGCTTTGTACGAATACGTCAGCACGGAAGAGGATGGGAAAGCGCCGGGATGGAGAGAACGAGGACGAGGTGAATTTAGAATCAACTCTACGAAAAAGAAAGATAACGTGAGAATGATCATGCGCACGAGAGGTAACTTTCGCTTGATTTTGAACGCCTCAATGTTCAAAGGCCAAAAGTTTGCAAAGATGGAAGGCGGGAAGGGCGTAACCTTTCCTTGCGTCAACGCCGCTTCGGAGAATAAAAAGATGACCACGTACGCTTTGAAAATGAGAGTCGCACAAAGCTCTGCCGCGCAGCAAGTGGATACGTTTCTCGAGCAGATCACAAAGGCTCTTCTAATCGCCGGCGGAGAGGAGTCTACGAAAGAAGATTAAAAATGTTAAAAGTAGTTTCAAAAGTGTGATAAGAGTTAATTTGTTTTTTTCAAATCACAAATGGTAGTATTGTCTATGTTTCTAGTTATCGCGTTTTCTTGTCTTATCAGACATCAAACACTTAACCTTGCTTCTCCCATCCGCTCGGATCGTGCTTCTGCGGCTCTCCACTCTCCGGGTCCGGCCTTAACGGAAACTTCGGAACGTTTGCCATCGGCTTGAACGGATCCGCCTTTGAATCGTACACGTGTTTTAAAGCAGCACCGAACAAAATTGCGCCAGCAACTAGTAAAACATCGTCCGCAAACGCGGCTGCGTTCCCAGTCCCAGTCCCTACGTGTCCAGAAGCGTCGTGAATTTCTCTCGACATGTTCATGTGTTCCTCGTCGTATTCGTCCCCGTTCGCGTAGCCTAATCGATTTTGTGCCTGCGCCGCTTCCGGATATTCCGCAGATTTATCCATATCCGCGACGTACCCATCGTGAAAGTGTTCTGGCGGAATAATCGGTTTCAATTTATACCCTTGCATCTTCCCTTGTGCTTGTCTGTTCGCGACGACGAAATTCCACTGCTGGCACAAATGCAACGCTCTCTGATCGACTCTCCCTTGCACTCTCGCTTTGGGTAACAACGGCGCTCCGTCGTTTTCGTGCCCTTTCGGCAGCGGCATGTCGCACATTTGCTGCGCTTGGCGGATGGAATAATAAATCGTGGACGGTAAATATTTCGGTTTATCCGGGTCGCCTCTTTTCGCTTCCACCGTTCGTGGTTGCGAGAGTAAGAGCAACGCGGAAAAGACGACGACGTTTAGTAGAGCTTTCTTCGCAATCTGCAATGAAAATCGTCGTCTGTTTTTTATCGTTTTTGTCGTCGTGGTGAACATCATCGTCATCGTCTCTCTCTCTTTCTTTTCTTCTCTCGTGTATTCTCTCTAAATCTTTCTCTCTCTCTTTCTCTCTCGTTCTCCGAATACTGGAAACAACAACAGATGTTGTCGTCTGTACTAATGGTGATAATTGTTGGAAAGGTTGATCTCTTCTCCCCCCGAGGAAAGAGGAGGAAGGAGGGACATCGCTCAAAAAAGAGCCCGCCAAAAAAACAACCACATACAAAAACATCAAACACAAACAACAACACCCACATAATAATAACAACAAACGACTTCTACTCTTCAACAACTCTCGTTTCTTCGTTTTCATCATCATCATCAACAACAACAACAACAACAACACGATCGATGGGAGACACGACGGAAACGACGACTGTCAGAAGCAGAAGAAGAAGAAGAAGAAGAAGAGATGATGGAACGCCTTTTGAGACGGAGGAGGACTCGAAGATGGTCCTTGAATTGTTGAAAGAACTGTGTGCGTTTTCAACAACAACAACAACAACAACAACAACACTGACAGCATTACACCAACGAGAAGGAGTGGTGAAAATC
>Ga0255752_10000835_pt1 | contig 37258 bp, 39 predicted proteins | sample 011ome_25_FD_179952 | JGI IMG/M metagenome (GOLD analysis project Ga0255752, IMG submission 179952) | Coastal salt marsh microbial communities from the Groves Creek Marsh, Skidaway Island, Georgia - 011512CT metaG (version 2) | ecosystem: Environmental > Aquatic > Marine > Intertidal zone >... | reverse complement strand
ATTGATGACTTCCAGCGTATTGCTGACAAGACGCCCTACCTTGCCGACCTGAAACCCAGCGGCCAGTTTGTGATGGAAGACCTGTGTAATGTGGGTGGCGTACCAGCAGTAATGAAAATGTTACTGGCTGCCGGCATGCTGCATGGTGACTGTATGACTGTCACTGGAAAAACTGTTGCTGAAAATCTGGCCGAAGTACCTGATCTGAGCGATGGGCAGCAGGTGATCTATCCACTGGATAAGCCGCTAAAGGAAAGTGGTCATATTCGGATTCTCTACGGCAACCTCGCCGAACAGGGCGCCGTTGCCAAAATTACCGGCAAGGAAGGACTCAGGTTCAGTGGCCCTGCCAAGGTCTACGACAGTGAAGCCGAAGCCAACCAGGCCATTCACGAGCAAAAAATTGTTGCCGGTGACGTGGTCGTGATTCGTTACAGTGGGCCCAAAGGCGGACCGGGCATGCCGGAAATGCTGAAACCCACCAGCGCCATCATGGGCCAGGGTCTGGGCAAATCCGTGGCACTGATTACCGACGGTCGTTTCTCTGGCGGTACCCACGGTTTCGTAGTGGGTCATATTACCCCGGAAGCCCAGGTGGGTGGACTCATCGGTCTGCTGCAGGACGGCGATGTCATTACCATCGATGCGGAAACCAATTCACTGGTGGCTGATATCAGCGATAAGGAAATTGAAGCGCGCCGTGCCAACTGGCAGCAACCGCCCTTGCCTGCCAAACGCGGTGTGCTTTACAAGTACGCTACCCTGGTAAAAAGTGCCAGTGAAGGTTGTGTGACAGACGAGGAATAATACGCCTGTTCACAGAACCTCAGAGTATTTCCAGCACCACATCCGCCAACCCCTGCTCATGATCGGCTATGTGGGCAAAGGCGGAATAGGATAAATCAATGATGCGGCCCTCAATAAAGGGGCCGCGATCATTAATACGTACCACCACGCTGCGCCCGTTGTTGACATTAAACACTCTCACCCTGGTATCAAAGGGCAGCGTCTTGTGTGCAGCGGTGATGGCATACATATCAAAACGCTCGCCATTGGCCGTCAGCCTGCCCTGATACTTGTGCGCATAATAGGACGCAATACCCGCTTCACTGTAATTCTCCGGCAAGGACACAGGCACCCTGAAAGTGGTCGAAGCGACACCAGGGTAACTCAGAGTTAGTTACATATTGGCACATCCCGCCAGAACGAAATTACACAGACATAACAGCAACAAGCGTTTCACGATGACTCTCCTCTTTCTCTCTTTCTCTATTTTTCTTTTTTTATCGCTTTTTCGAGACCTTAGAGGTTAGATTCTGAATTACACCTGAATGGTTTTTATCTGGCACACTAAAATGTGACGCAATACACCTTTTCACAAATGAAAAAGAGAAAACCTTTTTCGTCATTAATTTTCAATTCATATTGGGTTGCTATTGCGAGCTGCCCTATAAGAGAGGCATTATGCTATTAATTAAAAGCAGATAAATAATTAGAAAAGCTTATTCTCTGCAATTCATTGGGGGAAAATCGATCATGGAAGCCGCACTAAAAGCTGACTCACAGCATACTACTAACTTCAGGCCTTCATTCTTTTTCTGGATGACGCTGTTGATGGCGTTTTTTGTATTTTCCGGTTTTGGTATGACCTATTGGTATCCCATGGCCAGCGGCACATTTCCACCTGCTCCTCCTGTTGTCCATCTTCATGGCATGGTCTATTCCCTGTGGATGATCCTGTTGGTGGTTCAGGCGGGCCTGGTCAATGTACGCAATATAAAACTGCACCGCAGTCTGGGCATGTTCGGAATTGCGCTGGCCACTGCCGTTATTTTTATGGGAGCGCTGATCACGCTGCTGGGTTCTCGTGGTAATCCTGCCGGCATTAATTACAACAACGGCATTTATCTGGGCATCATGGCCGTAGTCGGCTTCGCCCTGTTCTTTACTCTGGCGATCAGAAATACACGCAAACCGGAAAATCATCGCCGCCTGATCCTGTTTGCCATGCTGCCAATCCTGCCACCAGGTATTCATCGGCTCTACATGATTCCCCTGGGACTGCAAAGCTTTCCCGTCATGGCCATGTATCTGACCCTTGATGCTATGGCTGCAGCCATTGTTTATCATGAATGGCGTAATACAAAATCGATATCCAGATACACCTGGTTCGGCGTCGCCTGGCTTGTTATCCAGCAGGTCCTGCATGCGACCGTGGTGCAAACTGAAGCGATGAATGGACTGTTCCAGCAGATTGCAGCAATGGTTTATTACCGTGTTTGATGAATTTTGGGACAGGTTAACTTGTCCCGAATGATTGCCTGGCCTCAGGGCTCCATGCTCCCGTCAAATCACTTTCGCTTATACAATTTATACGCCAATCAGTGCAGATTTCGAAACCGTGATCATGAAGTTCCGTTCATCTTTTTACACAGGGAATTTGATTTGAGTAATTATATTTTTCAGGCCATTAACTGACCTGGCAAATAAAACTCCCATAAAGTATGAAAATAGTCTTCAAAAAAATTTCTAATGAAGAGCATGTGGTAAAGGTTTTTCGTCGAGACAATTCCACTGAGGAAGCAATTCTCAACAGCAGAAGTTTTCTGCGTCATGACTTTGCCCATCTGGCTATTGAAATGGAAATTCCCCTGAGCGCTGCTTACTGGGGATCAGTGGCCGCAGGCGCCGCTCTGGATGGCAAGGCACTTGCCGGCAAGGAAATAGTGATCGCAGAATCACTGGCGGGTCCGGTACAAACCTTGATTCGCAACAATGCCGGCATAGATGCCTACCAGGATATTCTGGAAAGAATGCAGCCACAACTGGCTTCCCGGGATCTGGCTGAGCGCATTCATGAACGCGCACGACAATTACTGGGAAACTGGCGCGCTACGGCCTACGGCTCGGAAATGACTATTGATTGGCCAGAGCCATAAGAGCTCCCGTGGCCAGCCCAATATATTTTTAAAGCAGGTGGCAGGTTTTTACCGGACGTACGGCAAGCGGCTTGAACTTGCCAAAAGCGTCAATCATCGGCATAGTCGCAAATCCGTATTAATAAACTATTATTCATTAACCATAAGATAGTGAGAAGACTTGATGTCCAGCCCTGCCACACAGAATACCCCTGATATTGTGACGGAAATTAAACGCATTTTTGCCCTTCAACAAAAGCAGCAGTGGGACAGCAAAGCCTCTACTGCTGAACAGCGCAAGGTCAAGCTGCAAAAACTGAAAGACGCGGTAGAAGCCCACGCCGATGATATTGTGGCAGCAGTAAGGCAGGACACCCGCAAACCGGAGCAGGAAATACGAATCACTGAAGTGGCCAATGTCACCGCGAACATTCAGCGCAATATCGATAATCTTGATGACTGGATGAAGCCCGTGGACGTGGTCCCTTCCATGAACCCAGAAGATAAAGCGAATATTGTTCTGGAAGCGCGTGGGGTATGCCTGATATTGGGGCCGTGGAATTTTCCGCTGGGACTGGTGCTGGGTCCGCTGGCAGCAGCCATTGCCGCAGGCAACTGCTGCATGGTCAAGCTCACAGACCTGTGCCCGGCTACTGCAAGCGTGGCGGCGGCCATCATTCGAGAAGCTTTTGATGAAAATGAAGTGGCTCTGTTTGAAGGCGATGTCAGTGTTGCCACCGCGCTGTTGGAGTTGCCGTTCAACCATATATTTTTCACCGGCAGCACCCGGGTTGGCAAACTGGTGATGGCCGCCGCCGCGAAACATCTCGCCAGTGTGACCCTCGAGCTGGGTGGCAAGTCCCCGGTCATAGTCGACCAGGGCGTGGATGTGAAGAAAATTGCCGGCGACCTGGCGGGAGCCAAACAGTTTAATGGCGGACAGGCCTGTATCTGTCCTGACTATGTGCTGATTGGGGCGGAGCAAAAACAGGAATTGGTCGACACCTTTCAGGCCAGAGTCAAAGAGAATCTGTATGACGAAGACGGCAATATCAAGAAAGAAAATATTGCCCAGATCGTCAATCCGCAAAACTTTGCGCGCATCCAGTCACTATTTGATGATGCCATTGCCAAGGGCGCCAAAGTGGCTGTCGGCGGTGTGCTGGAAGAAAGTGACCGCACCATTCATCCGACGCTGCTGACAGATGTCACACCGGATATGAAGATCATGCAGGAAGAAATTTTTGGGCCAATACTGCCCGTGATGACTTGTGACAGTATTGACGATGCTGTGACATATATAGAGGCAAGAGACAAACCACTGGCACTGTATGTTTACAGTAACGACCAGGGCAATATCGACAAGGTATTGAACAGAACCTCATCCGGTGGTGTCACCGTCAATGGCGTGTTCTCTCATTACCTGGAAAACAAACTGCCCTTTGGCGGCGTCAACGGTAGCGGAACCGGAAGTTATCATGGTGTCTTTGGCTTCAGGGCCTTTTCCCATGAGCGCGCCGTATACCGTCATCAGAATTCGTAAATAATAATTAAAGGGGATCACCATGAAACTTGAATCAATAGCATTACATGAAGGCTATAAATCGGAAGAAACCACCAAGGCCGCCGCGGTACCGATTTATCAGACTACTTCCTACACTTTTGATAATACCCAGCATGGTGCAGACCTGTTTGACCTTAAAGTACCGGGAAATATTTATACCCGCATCATGAATCCCACCACAGATGTGCTGGAAAAGCGCATAGCTGCCATGGAGGGTGGTCTGGCTTCTGTCTGTGTTGCCTCCGGTATGGCGGCAATAACCTATGCAATCCAGTGCATTACTGCGGTAGGCGATAATATCGTCAGCACCAGTCAGCTCTATGGCGGTACCTATAATTTCTTTGCTCATACCTTGCCCAGACAGGGCGTTGAAACCCGTATGCTGTCCGCCGATGATTTTGATGGCTTTGAAAAAGCGATTGATGAAAATACCAAAGCCGTATTTTGCGAATCCATTGGTAACCCGGCGGGTAATGTAGTTGATATCGCACGCCTGGCGGAAATAGCCCACAAGCATGGCGTCCCCCTGATCGTTGACAACACGGTTGCCACGCCCTATCTGTGCCGACCTTTTGAGCTGGGTGCAGATATCGTGGTGCACTCACTGACCAAATACATAGGTGGCCATGGTACGTCCATTGGTGGCGTGGTGGTTGATTCAGGAAAATTCGACTGGGTAGCGAACAAGGATCGTTTCCCCATGCTCAACGAACCGGATGCGTCCTATCACGGCGTTGTTTACACCGAAGCGCTGGGGCCTGCCGCTTATATTGGACGACTGCGTGTCGTACCATTACGAAATACCGGTGCCGCATTATCCCCCATGAATGCATTCCAGATTCTGCAAGGGCTGGAAACCCTGGGCTTGCGCATGGATCGCCACTGTGAAAATGCAGAAAAACTGGCTGACTATCTCAAACAACACCCCAAAGTGGAGTGGGTCAATTATGCTGGTCTGGCCGATAGTCCCTACTATGATGCCTGCCAAAAAATCACAGGGGGCAAAGCCTCCGGCATCCTGAGTTTTGGAATCACCGGTGGCATTGAAGCCTGTACAAAATTTATTGATTCGCTGGATATGATTTTACGTCTGGTAAATATTGGTGATGCCAAGTCGCTTGCCTGTCACCCGGCCTCGACCACTCATCGGCAGCTCAATGAAGCAGAACTGGCAGCTTCCGGTGTCAGTACTGACCTCGTCAGGATCTCCGTAGGTATTGAACATATCGACGACATTATTGCTGATGTTAGCCAGGCCTTGGACAAGGCATAACGATACGTACCCTGCGAAGGTGCTTTTCTGGCTTTCTATAAATCGGATTGAAGAGCTGGATATCATTGATGCAACGCTGACTTCGTGTTGGCGTCTGCATCCTGCCCTGGCATGCATCATTGCATGCTTATCCAAGTGATAAATTAAACGGTAAGCTGATTCGCCATGTTACGTTTACTTATTCTGACGCTCTGCATTCAATCCCTTCGCTTTGCCGATATCTCCAGCCCGAATTTCTTTTTTAGCGGCGTGCTGCCCTTTATCAATTTCTGCTTCCTGGTGTATATCGTCATGTCGCCTTTACTATTCCTCTACAGTAAAGGCTTGATGGCACAGTATGGAAGAACCGCTGATGAAGAAAAATTTGGCTTTTTGTTACGGGCATTTTTCAATGACATCATGCATAAATATGATGACACCTTTTCCTTTATGGGCTCATTCGCTCATGCCTGCCGCCTTTTGGCCTTCGTTGTTGAACTCGCCCTGGTTGTATACACTGTCTTTATCTATTTCGTATTAGTTGTCGAAGGCATAGCCTGAAAACCTGTTTGCCACAACTCGTGAGACACCATGCAATTAGTTTTCAAAGCAGGAAATATCACTGAAGCACAGATCGTGAAAGGGCTGTTGGAATCCAATGGTATTGAGGCCTATGCCGGTGGCTACTATCTACAGGGCGGCGTTGGTGGAATTGCTTCAATGGATTTTGCCAATGTACAGGTAGCAGAAGAAGACGTGTCAAAAGCAAGAGCCATCATTGATGAATATGAACATGGAGACTTGCAAACTAACGGCGCAACCACACCCTCAACTTCCTCAATCCCCGCAAAGCTGAGCGCAAAAACCTCAGAGGGCAGAAAAATTTTTTTGGTAATCATTATTTCAGTAGTGATCGGAGCGCTGTTCTATCTGATGAGCGCATAAAAAAAGAAATTTTCTATAGTTGTTTTTTCAGATCCGGCTTGGTCACTTTACCCATGGCATTTCTTGGCAAGGCGTCCAGCGTTTTTAACAGCTTGGGAATTTTATAGGAAGACATCTTTCCTTTGCACCAGCTTTTCAGCGCTTCGTAATCAAAGCTCTTCCCTTCCTTAAGCACAACAAAGGCTGCCACTGCCTCACCCCAGGTTTCATCTTCCACACCAATCACCGCTACCTCCTGTATATCCGGATGGGTTAGCAATACCCCTTCTATTTCAAGTGCGGATAATTTATAGCCACCTGACTTGATAATGTCGATGGAAGAACGTCCCATAATTCGATAATAACCATCATCACTGACGGCGACATCGCCGGTACAAAACCAGCCATCATGAAAACTCTCGCTAGTGGCTTTTTCATTATCCCAGTATTCCAGAAAAACATTGTCGCCCTTGATGCGAATCTCGCCTGGCGTGGCGTCTGTCGTTATCTGATAATTGTTTTCATCAAACAAGGCCACTTCAACGCCGGGCAGGGCCTGACCCACATGACCGGCACGACGTTCACCTTCATAGGGATTGGAAATACCCATGCCAATTTCTGTCATGCCATAACGCTCCAGTAATACCTGTCCGGTGAGCTCGCGCCATTGATTAAACAGTTTTACCGGACAGGCTGCCGAACCGGATATATTCAAGCGCATCGCCCTGAAGCCATCACATATGGCCTTCACCTCTTCATCACTACCCTGCGCACTGAGTGTGTCGAAATGCTGAATCAGTTTGACATATATGGTGGGCACCGCCATGAACACGTTATAGTGCCCGGCTTTTATTTTTTGGGTAATCGCCGGAATATCAAAGCCGGCAAATAAATCCACACAGGCCCCTGCCCATAATCCGCAACTCAAAATATTAATAATGCCGTGAATATGATGCAGTGGCAGAAATAATGGTATGACATCATCGGATGTCCAGCGCCAGGCATCAATCAGGGTAGTAACCTGAGCCGCAATGGTGCGATGGGTACTAACAACACCTTTGGGTTTATTGGTGGTGCCACTGGTAAATAGAATCATCGCCCGTCGTGACGGATTTACATCTGGCAGCCCTTTTCCATCAAGGTTTTCTTCGATGCTCATCACTTCTTTACAGCTAACAAGTTCTATGTTCAGACTTGCACAAAGCTCGATCAGAGCATCGCGATAGTGCCCATTGGCGATCATGCGGGTAACGCCAGCACAGGAAAGTGAATGCTCAAGCTCCGATACTGCTGAAGCCACATTAAGCGGAACCGCTATGCCTCCGGCACGGCAGATACCATGCATGGTGGTGACGTAATCCAGGCTCGCTGGCATAAAAAAAGCAATACGCTCCTCTTCAAGATCTCCGGTACCTTTCAGCAGGCCCAAAGCAAAATTGTCTATGCGCGCATTAACCTGGGCATAGGTCCAGGATTGATCGCCGTCCTGCAAGGCAATAGTGTGATTGTCGTTATTCAGGGTGGGAAAGGAATGCATGACCATAAAAATAGACTTCTAAGGCTGATTAAAAAATAGAGCTGACAATAAAAAATAAAATTGAGGGGCCAAGCAAACAGCCGACCCCGGTATAGAACGTCGCGATCATGGCACCGTAGGGCACTAGTTTTGGATCGGTTGCCGCCAGACCTGCAGCAACTCCACTGGTCGTTCCCATAAGGCCGCCAAACACCATGGCAGACTGGGGATTATTGAGGCCAATGGATTTGGCTACCAGAGGTGTGCCGATCATGACCAGGATAGACTTTATCAGGCCGGCAGCTACGCTCAAGGTAATCACTTCACTACTTGCACCGATGGCCTCGCCCGTCACAGGCCCAACGATATACGTCACCGCCCCTGCACCAATAGTAGTAATGGCTACAGGGTCGCTATAACCAAAGAGTACGGCCACGATGGCGCCAACAAAAAATGACACCAGTACGCCGGCAAAGATGGACACAACACCCGCCAGCCCCGCCTTTTTCAATTCTCCCAGTTTTACCCCGAAGGCAGTGGCAACAATGGCAAAATCCCGCATCATGCCTCCACCCATCAGGCCAATGCCACCCAGCAGGGCAATATCAGCTACCCCGGTACGCCCACCCGTTACTACTCCGCCCCACCAGGCGGCCAGCAAGCCAAGAGCAATGGCGATAGCAGAACCATGAATACGACCAGCGGTTAATTTGTCTGCCAGATAATAGGAGATCCAGATAATGACGCCGATAAGGGCAAAGGCGACGACCAGGTTATTGCGTATAAAAACGGTTTCAATAACATCCATCAGCGAACGTCTTCTTTCACAGCGGATATAGTATTTGAAGAGCCCCCTAATCTGCTCAATACCGGCACCAATGCAAAACTCACAACGACGGCAGCAACACCCGCTACCAGTGCCAGTAAACCGCCATCCACTGCAGCAGCGACATTCTGCCGCGCCGCCATGGCAACAACGATGGGAATATACATGGCGCTCCAGAACTTGATACCTTCACCGGCAGCCCCGCTGGCAAGCGTTTTGAATTTTTCGGCATTACTGGCAAAAACCAGCAGCAACATGGCGATACCAACACCGCCGACATTGGCATCCACACCCAACAGAACGCCGAGGGTTTCACCTGCCAGCATGCCGATGACAAGGCAAACGGACAGCAAAGCAACACCGTAAACAATCATAAGTCTTGTTCCTGGATTTAAAAGAGACGTAATTACGTAATTAAAAGATACTTATTACAGGATTTGCGCGGGTCCGGCAAATTGACACGCCCTGATTGATATAGCTTAATAAAGTTTTGGCTGAATTATTATAAAAAGAATCCTGTTAGGGCCAAAAATTATTAATAATCCAAAGCACGACCCGTTAACCCGTATTGAAGCAACATAACGCACAATCAGGAGCTATTCATGAAACGTATACTACTACTCGGCCTTGCTCTTGCAGGAACCTTTCTTACCCCGCTGGTCAGTGCCCAGGTGAGCTGCACCCGCGGCGGCCTGCAACGAGCTGTGGATATGTATATAGATGCCCAGACCAATGGTGACATTTCCGAGCTCCCCTTGCCTGCGGGTGCCGGCTACTGGGAAAACGAAGTGCGTATGGATATTGATGAAGGACTGGTAAATAAAGCCATGACGATCAATTTCCATCGTAGTCTGCTGGATACCGACAGCTGCCAGACCTTCACCGAAGTCATAGTGACCGATGCAGATGAGCCCTATGTTCTGGGAACACGCATGCGTATCAATCATGAAAAAATAGCCGAGCTGGAAATGATCTGGACCACCACTGGCTACTGGCTGTTTAACGCCGACAATTATTTGAAGTATTCCTCAACTGAAGACTGGGGGCCAATTCCCGCAGCAGACCGCGACACCCGCGGCACACTGGTTTCTGCCGCCAATGCCTATCTTGATGCGTTTCTTGAAGGAAAAATTGACCAGGTTCCCTGGGGCTTTCCCTGTGTTCGTGTGGAAGGCGGCATGTACACCGGCAAGGGTTCTCCCGACGACAGTTGCGAAGTGGGCGTCCCCGCCGGCGTGAACATTGCCAATCGTCGTTTTGTGGTGGATGAAGTTTTAGGCTCGGTGGTGGTTTATTGTACCTTTGGTGCCGGCGGACCGAATGGCGGTAGCGGAGCACCAGACACCCATCTGTTCAGGGTGGAAAACGGCAAGCTGCGCTATGTCCATACGCTGACCCATCTGCTGCAATCCAGTTTTCGAAGTAGCGACTAAAGCAGGACAAGCATTATGGATAGTCTAGGTCTCTTTACCGCCTTTTTTGGCTGGTGCTCAGTAATCAATAGCGCATTACTACTATTGGCAACGTTCTTTATCAGTACATTTAACCGTTTTACCAAGACTATCCATACAAAGATATTTCATATCACCATGACAGAACTGGATATTATCTATTTCAGTTATCTGGCTTATTACAAGCTGGCTATTTTGATTTTTAACATCGTGCCTTATGTCGCCCTGAAGTTGATGGCCTTATCGATGACCTAGCATGATGAAATACAGACTATCCAATACTGATTCAATGAATACTGTCTCGAGCAACGAGTTTCCACTCCCTTGATTACTCTCGAGATAAAAAATTTCTCTGAACATTCGCAAGAGATTCTGTCATTACGTTACCGCGTGTTTAGTCTGGAACAGGGCGTTGACCCGGATATCGATATTGATGGCCTGGACGAGGATGCGGTGCAAATTCTTGCTCTGGATAATGGCACACCGGTTGGTACCGGAAGAATGCTGGCCGATGGCCATATTGGACGCATTGCTGTGCTCATGGATTACAGAAAAACGGGCATAGGCAAACAGATAGTGTCTTGCCTGATCGAGCATGCCAGGAACAACAACCTTGATCGGGTTTTTCTTGGCGCCCAGATCAGTGCTGTGCCTTTTTATGAAAAGCTCGGCTTTTGCCGTAGTGGTGAAGATTATATGGAAGCCAATATTCTTCATACTCCAATGGCGCTTGGTTTATAAATAAAGAAAATAGAGTGGGCTGAAAACAATCATGAACATTCGTATTGCGTCATCTGATCAGGATCTATTATCTCTTGCTCCTGTATTGCTCCAGTTACGTCCCCAATACAATACAGCGTCGCTGATAAGTCAGATCAAAAAACAGCAGCCCGATGGCTACCAGGTCGCCATAGTGGAAATGGATAATACTGTCGCCTGTGTTGCCGGTTTTGTCATGAACGAAAAACTCGCCTGGGGAAAATGCCTTTACGTTGATGATCTGGTTACGAGTGAAACCATGCGCTCCCAAGGCGCCGGCAAGGCCATGATTGACTGGTTAAAACACTATGCCAGGGAACAGGGGTGCCGGGAATTACACCTGGACTCGGGGATGCATCGTATTGATGCCCACCGCTTTTATGACCGTGAAGGCTTTGATCGTAGCTCTCTGCATTTTTCAATTACCGATCTTTCTGAATAATTCTCTCTCGTTAGATAGCGCGAACTGTCACTGACATCAGTTATAATCGATTCTTTATTTTCCGGATCAAAGCCAGCATGTCGCAGAAAGAAAAGAACCTTGTTCTCATTGGTATGCCCGGCTCAGGGAAAAGTACTATTGGTATTATCCTTGCCAAAAACACCTCGCGTGATTTCGTCGATACCGACGTGGTAATCCAGACCCATGAGCATCGTTCCCTGCAGGATATCCTGAATAAAGAAGGCTATATGGCCTTACGGGAAATTGAGGAAAAGTGGGTAATGACTCTTGATGTACAAAACTCGGTCATCGCAACGGGGGGCAGCGTAGTTTATAGCGAAAAAAGCATGGCCCACCTGTCAGAAAACGGCACTATCATCTTTCTTGATGTTAGTCTGGAAACGCTTAAACAACGTATCACAGACTACGACCAGCGCGGTATCGCCCGGCGTCCGGATCAGAGTTTTGAGGACCTGTTTGAAGAGCGTTCCATCCTCTACAGAAAATATGCTGACATCACTATCGCCAGTGACACTCTGGCCCAGGATGCAGCCTGCAGAACAATTATCAAATCGCTTGATTCGGGCTGATTATTCATCACCTTGAAATTCTGAAGCTATGGCTGTTGATGCAAATCAAGCCAGTATGATTTCCGGCTTTTTTAGAATAAGCGCAATTGAAATAACAAAGCCTGTCGGGTTTAATCAATAACGAATTCACGGAGCAAGACTATGGCACATTTTCCAGAAACCCGGGCCTTCACCGGCATCCTGAACATGCTGCGCTTTGAAGGCGACATTATGGATTGCGAGGTGGAAGGTGAAATTCCATCTCAACTCAATGGCACTTTTCATCGGGTTCATCCAGACCAGCAGTTTTCTCCCAAGTTCGATGATGACCAGTTCTTCAATGGCGACGGCATGATCTCACTTTTCCGTTTTCGTAACGGTAAGGTGGATTTCAAACAGCGCTATGCACAAACCGATAAATGGAAACTGGAGCGCGAAGCAGAACACGCACTGTTCGGCGCCTACCGTAATCCACTAACAGATGATCCCTCGGTCAAAGGTCAAATTCGAAGTACTGCCAATACCACGCCCATCGTGCATGCCGGAAAACTGTTCGCCCTCAAGGAAGACAGCCCTCCTTTGCTGATGGACCCGTTGACGCTGGAGACTTTTGGTTTCACTGATTTTGACGGCAAGATGACCAGCGAAACTTTTACTGCTCATCCTAAAATTGATCCGATTACCGGCAATATGGTGGCCTTCAGTTATGGCGCCAAGGGACTTTGCACCAAGGAATGTACCTATATGGAAATCAGTCCGACCGGGGAATTACTCAAGGAAGTCTGGTTTGATGTGCCCTATACCTGCATGATGCATGACTTTGGTGTCACTGAAGACTATGTCTGCTTTCATCTGGTACCAATCATCTGCAACTGGGAGCGTGTTGAAAAACGAATGCCCTATTTTGGTTTTGATACCACCATGCCGGTTTATTTAGGTGTTATGCCAAGAGATGGCGATGCCAAGGATATGAAGTGGTTTAAGAGCCCCAACCTGTTTTGTTCACATGTGATGAATGCATTTAATGATGGCAGCAAAGTCCACTTTGATGTTCCGGTGGCTAAAAACAACATGTTCCCTTTCTTCCCTGATGTGCATGGCAACCCTTACAAACCGGACGAAGCTGCGTCATACATGACACGCTGGACGGTGGACTACAACAGCAAGGGTGATGAATTCGAAAGCTCGGAAAGAATGACTGACATGATGGGGGAGTTTCCCCGCATCGACGACCGCTACGCCACCCAGCAGCATGACTATGGCTGGTTACTGGTGATGGATCAGTCATTGCCATTCAATGGTCCCGGTGGACGTGCTTCCGGCCTGATGCTGAACAAGCTTGGCTATATGGATTTTCTCACTGGCAAACAGTCTGAATGGTGGTGCGGTCCTGACAGCGTCATTCAGGAACCCTGTTTTGTTCCGCGGTCCCCGGACTCGCCCCAGGGTGATGGTTACCTGATCGCTTTGGTGGATGATATCGTGAATAATTATTCTGCTCTGGCCATTCTGGATGCGCAAGCCATAGAGGAAGGTCCCATCGGCAAGGTCAAACTACCTTTCCGTCTGCGCCAGGGGTTACATGGCAACTGGGCAGATGAGCGCAAACTCAGTCAGGTTTGAAAACTGATTCCATCAACTTTCGTTCCGCAAGCAGGAACGATGCCAGGCGCATTGCCGAATTATATTCCATCGCATCCGACGGGGTCTCTGACTACATCTGGTCAAAGATTTCCAAACCTGGTGATAACCTGCTGGATATAGGTCAGCAACGTTACGAACGCCGAAACACGCCTTTCAGTTTTGAAAACTGCCTGGTGGCCCAGGCCAATGACAAGGTAGTCGCTGTCCTTCTTTCCTATGAAATGAAAGAAGATGATGACTATGTGGTGGAAGACCCTGTGCTGAAGCCGTTCTGGCTCCTGGAAGAACCCGGAAGTTTGTATATCGCCGGCGTTGCTGTGGATCCGAATTGGCGCCAGCAGGGGATTGCTTCTGTATTAATGAGAATGGCCGAAAGCAAATGTCGGCAAAAGCACTTACAAAAAATGTCGCTTATTGTGTTTGAAGCCAACACCGTCGCATACGATTTCTATCTACGCCTTGGCTTCCAGGAAGTAATGCGAAAACCCGTTGTGCCCCACCCCCTGATTAAATTTACCGGGGATGCACTGTTGCTGGTAAAGCATCTCTGATTGCCCCTGTTTCTAAAGCAGTTAATTCGCAGGCCAACATTCTATACAATCGTTACTATAAATCTGGCTACCCCAAGGAGTGCTTGCCGTGAGTAAACTCAATTCTATTATCCTGAATGCCCTGCTGTGTTCATTGCCGTTTGTTTTTTCTTCGACACTGCAGGCTCAGGAAAACATCGGCGTTGCCAGGTTCGAGAACAACGAACTGTTTTTTCCCGAACGTACCGACGAATGGATTCATATGGGCAGCTCTCTGGGTAGCGAATACAGCGATAATCCCTTTGACCCCGGTAACCCAGGCACCATAGGCGTTGTCCACATGGAGCCAACCGCCTACCGTTATTTCCTGGATAACGGTGAGTATGCAGATGGCACCATGTTTCTGCTGTCTTTTTATGGCGCAGCAGCAGAATCCAGTCCCCAGTTACCAGGTTTTGTACAGGGAGAACTGCAGGCAAAGGAAATTCATATCATCGACAGTGAGCGTTTTGCCGAAGGCCGCGCTTTTTTCCTCTACTCCGCTGAAGATACCTCCGCCAATGCCTCAACTAAAATGCCGGATAACAGCGAATGTTTTCAGTGCCATATGGCTGAAGCCCAGTTTAATGGCACCTTCACCCAGTTCTACCCCACCATTCGCAACCTGATCAATGAATAAAGCAATACTGATAGCTAATATATTATATTAATAAATTTTAGATAGTAATTAGCTATCATTGTTTACTATTAACATTGGGACCATGGATTGAAAACAAAAAAGGGCAGATCTGCTGACCTGCCCTTTCTTCCTGCAACTTGAGACTTGTGACTTTTTTACTGACAAATAGACACCACACAAATCGAATCCAGCGTTCTGCCTTCAGGTGGCACTTCCAGGCCCCGCTCAAGCATCAACCTGCGCACCAAAGCCGACGTTTCCGGGTGTGATTCTGCAGACTGAACGCCAACGCGAACCAGTCCTTCTGCATAGTCTATCGCCTGCCAGGTAGTTCCCGCCAACTGGTACACTGAATCGCGACTGCCGATATCTCTTAATGACAGGTCAGCGCCGGCATCAACCAGCATCTGTACTGCGTAGTTGCGCCCCTTATGTGCTGCGCCCATTAGTGCGGTGCGCCCGTCTTCGCGGTCCTGTGCGTTTACATCATTGCCAATTTCAATAAGCATCTGAATGGTTTCCCGGTTTGCCTGCTCAGACCATTCAAAGGTAACCCCTTCTACCCAGGCGATGCCCGCTGCCACCATCAGCGGCGTGACACCGACACTGGTATTGATATTGGGATCAGCTGTATACGATAAGGCTAAAACATGCCTTTCCGGAGAAGGCATTTTTAATGATTTTAAGCGATCTTTAGTTATATTTATTGAATTATAATAGCATTTAGCCGCATTTTTTCACCAAGGGATTATCGAGCCATCATAATTGAAAAAGCCACCGCTACCCGAGGCGTTCAGATTTTCAATGACAGACCGCAGGCCCGTCACACTGGTGAACGTATCAATATCAGCACCCGGGCCACCCATATCTGTCTGCACCCACCCCGGGTGCAGTGCTGCAACCAACAAGCCCTCACCAGCAAGGTCAATGGAGAGACTTTTGATTACCTGATTCAGCGCGGTTTTTGATGTTCGATATATATAGATACCGCCGCCTGAATTATCCGCAATGGAACCCATTTTCGAGCTTAAATACACCAGCTTTCCTGGCGCCTGGCGATCCATCAATGGCAACAGCGCACGAGTCAGCAATAATGGGGCAATAGTATTAACCCGAAAAACCTCAAGCCATAGCTCTTCCTCAACTTCGTCCAGTGACTGCCTTTCGCCATAAACTCCGGCATTATTAATAAACAGGCTGATTGCCCTGCCAGAGAGCAAACCGGGCAACTGTTGGATGGAACCGGCATCCGTTACATCAAGGGGCAGAACCTGAAGCTCTGTACAGGTCAGCGCCTGCAGGCTTTCAGCCTTGTCCGGTTCCCTGCAACAGGCTACTACCTGATAGCCGCAGGCAAGATATTGTTTAACGAATTCAAGGCCAATACCTCGATTTGCACCTGAAATGACTACTGTTTTCATTTTACTCACTCCACATAGTATCCAGCGCCAGGATGGCACGTGGCACTGGTTTTTCCTGTCTCCCGGTGTAACATTGGAGACAAAGTCCGGTCTCATCTAAACAATCTGGCAGGACCATGAATGGCGTAGATACTACTATAACTTTATGAACGACTTCTTCCTGTGCCAGCGTAACCAACTTGTCGTTGCGGGAATTCAGACTTACATTCAGAAGACGGTCCAGATGAGAGTTTAAATGATAGTTCAAACAGAAAAGTATCCTGTGTAATGCAATATTACTGATTTATGCTAAAAAAGCTGTATGCCACATTAATTAATATACTTTATCAGTCATCGATACAGGTTCTGACTGCGTTGCGCCCTGTGTCTTTAAACCTGCTTTCTTCTGTCATCATCTGTCTTCCTGCATCTATACCTGCTCTCTCTTATGGCCAGGCCAGAGAAGAGTTAAGAACACTTTTTTTTGAGGGCGTTTACCTGGAGAAGCCTGATGAAATCCTGCTTTCATCCGGGGCTGGTAATGATTCAGCAAAACCCTTGCCAGCTGCCATGGCATCTCCTGCCCGCGCGGGTTCGGCTACCGAGTTATTTGAGGACATTCAGGACTATGAAAACAGCATTAGTAACCTGATTGAAAATGGTGGCGCGTTTGAGTCACAGCTGGCACAGGAATATCTGGCTATCAGCGCGCTTTATCAACAGGCAGGCGACTTTGAAAATGCAGTCCAGGCGCTGGAAAACACCATGCATATTGAAAGGGTCAATCAGGGGCTATACACCCTGGCGCAGACTGATGCCGTCAGGCAGCTTATTCAGGCCAACAAGACTATTCGAAATTTTTCGGAAGCGGACCAATACCATGAATATCTTTATTACCTGATGTCGCGAAATCTTGAGCCTGGCAGCGAAGCCTTGACGGAGGGGGCCCTGGAATGGGCAGAATGGAACGTTGAGGCTTATCGCAGGCTTAATTTTTACCAGGAAGAAGAGCTGGCCACTTCCGGTAGCGTTTCCAATATTGGCGCAACCCTGTTGCGTAGAGGCGAACTGGTCGCCATAGAAGATGATCAGTTCAGCGAAATAATGTTTATTCCTCGAGCCGCTTTTTTTGATAGTTCTGCCAGCGCCAGATTGCAGTCGTTTACCGCGGAGCAGCTTATCGACCCCAGGCTAAAAAGAGCTGAAAAACTATATGACACGATTCTGGAAAGTGATCCTGACAACATCGAGGTACTGGGAAAGAAAGCAAACATTACTCATCTATATAAAATACAGCTGGAGAAGTTTATTGGTAACAATATGATTGGCAGTAATATAAGGCCATCGTCCAGCCGCCTGCTTCGATCTTCACGGCACTTTCGACGTATTGATTCAGATATTAGTGACAGTATGCTCGCTTATATCGCTGAGCTTGAAAACGCTGATGATCCGGAAAAAAAATCCAATCCGGAAACCCTGGCCAACGCGTATATTCAACTGGCTGACTGGAATATTGCTTTTGAAAACAGGCAAAAAGCCGAGCAGTATTACAATAAAGCCCGTGATATTTTACTGGCAAATGATTATTCCGAAGAAGAAGTCACTGCATTTATTTCACCAGAACCGGCTCTTTTTATTCCGGAATATATCACCTATCCAGATACCAGAAGCTTTCAGAATATTCCGGAAAATATGGATATCCCTTACATAGGATATATTGATGTAAGCTTTAATAAACAAAGAAGCGGTAATTTGCGTAATATAAGAATAGAAAATTTTTCCGAAGACGCTGGCAACCAGCTCAAAAACCGGCTTATGGAACTATTGAGGAGCGTCAAAGTCAGACCTTTATTTGTCGCAGGGGAAGTGCAGCCCCAATCTGATATAAAGGTTCGTTACTACTACACTTATTAATTGGCAGAATTAGTGAAATACACCCAGTATTCAATAATGTATTTAAATCGACATAAGAGTGATACCAATACCGCACAGGTGGCTTCCATCCCTACAGCCTTTGCAGGATCAAATTTTTCATTATTCTGCTCATTACTATTATTCACTATCGGCTGCATCTCAAGCTCATCGCTTACTGTCGCACAGGAAGATGACAATCTGGACTTTCTGATTTTCGAACCGGTATTAATTGAAACCCTGGAATCAGAGAGCAAAAGTCAAAGCGCAGATGAAGTCATTACTCAAGTTACGGTTACAGAATTAACGTCTTTACCCAAAGGCAACAATGCAGTAAGTGCTTCAGAATATATGCTTAAGCGTATTGCCGAGGAGAATGGCAATCAAGCCAGCACAAACGAAAACTCCATTATCGCCTATGAAGAAACTATCAAAGCCTTGGAACTGGACGGCGGGGCTTATGAGCCCGCACTGACCCAGGAACTGATTGCTGTAAGCAAGCTCTACCAAAATCAAAATGAACATGAAAAAGCTCTGGAATATCTTGACCAGGCTCTCCATGTAAATCGGGTTAATCTTGGACTTTATAATCTGGATCAGGAACAAATAGTCGAAGAAATAATTCGCAGCCTTGTTGCTCTCGGCGATTTATATGAAGCCGACCAGCAGCAGGAATACCTTTTTAGTCTGAAGAGGCGGAACTACGGTGACACCAGTGTGAGCCTGCTCCCGGCACTGATTGATTATGCTGAATGGAATATTTTTGCATTTGACTCAAGACTGGTTATGAATCGCGGACTGAACTATGGCGCAGACTCCAAAGCCTTCACTGAAAATAAAGTCAGCAACTCCATTGGTCAAGAAGATTTCAGAATGGCGCGACTGGCTAATGCCCAGGTTATGTATAGAACCATTATTCAGATTTTGCTAAAAAATTATGGCTTCGCTGATCCAAGAATAGTGGAGATGGAAAAAAAGCTGGCATTAACAAACTATTTCTTCGCCACCAATCTAGGAGTGACGATGAATACTTTTGGCAGCAGCAGTAGTTCACTCTCATTAAACTCTCCGCCTGGCTTTTACGAAACTTCATCAAGGATTTCATCCAATTCCATGGGTTATCGCCATGGTCGACAGTCACTGGAAAGACGCCTGGAATATTTATATCAAATGGATAATATTTCTGCGGAACAAATTGCCAAGGCAAAGATTGAACTTGGCGATTGGCAACTGACGTTCAAAAAGCGCACGGTGGCACTGGATATCTATCAGGATGCCTATGATGAATTTAAAAATCAGGGCGTTGATCAACAGGATATTGACGCTTTATTCAGCCCGGTTATTCCCCAACCTGTCCCCGAATTTATTACCTATCGCTACAGCAGGGCAGCACACAACATCCCTGAAGACCAGCCCCTGGATTATCAAGGCTGGATAGATGTTCAAATGACCATAAATCGTTTCGGCCGTCCGCAAGATATATCAATTCTGGGTCAAAGTTCTGAAACCACTGAACTTCTTGAAGACAGGTTGTTACGATTCCTCAAGAGCTACACCACTTTTCGTCCAAGGTTTTCCAATGACGAGTTAATAAAAGAAGATACCCTTGAGGCGCGTTATTATTACTCGTATTAAACCAACTATCCTGGCTGATTATTCCTGTGACAATAGCTGATAATCTTTTAGGATTTTCTCACATAAAAAAAAGGCCGGATGTTTATCCGGCCTTTTTTTGTTTTGGAAAATATGAACTACGTTATTACTGCTTATACCAGCTTATAACCCAGCTCAAACAATGGCATTTTCCTGATGCGATCACCTGTTGCGTTATAAATAGCATTGGTGACTGCGGCCAGTACCGGTGGCATTGAAGGCTCACCACCACCTGTTGGAGAAAACTCCTCTGGCTCAAGGAAGGAAACTTCCAGTTCAGGTGCCTGAGGCATTCTTAACAGAGGATACTGATGGAAGTTCTGCTGCTGGATAATGCCATTTTCGAAAGTGATCTTGGCGTTAAACAGCTGACTGATGCCATCAATGATTCCACCTTCCATCTGATTTTCAGCGCCACTAAGATTATGAATAAAACCAAAGTCTCCAACTGCCCAGACTTTGTGTATTTTCACTTCTTTGTTGGCGTTTACAGAGACATCTGCAACCTGAGCGACATAGCCGCTATGGCAGAAGTAGAAAGACAGGCCTTTTGCACGGCCGGGCTCACTGGCACCCTGCTCATAACCGGAAATTCTGGCTACTTCGCTGATGACATTAGCTGCTCTTCCGGTATGCATGGACTGTGGATTTTCAGGATTCGCCAAACGTGGGTCGCCAAGAGTATCCAGCAGGAAGTCCACATGGCTTTTGCCTGAAGCAATAGCCAGTTCATGCATGAAGCCCTGGAAACTGAAAGCAAAAGCGTTGGACGCTGGTGCACGCATTGGTCCAGTAGGAATAGCATTGTGGAACATGGTTTGTGAAAGCTTCACATTATCAATGACGTCTTTCGGGAAAACGTTGGGATTAAGATCTGCACTGGTCATAGGAGCTGTATCGTTACCGGTAGAGGTAAAGAAATGATCCTGCCACGCAGTCAGGTTACCGACTGAATCCAGGCCAGCTGTATAGGAATGGAAACCACCTGGACGGAAGTAATCACCGCCCATGTCATCTTCACGAGTCCACTGCAGCAATACCGGACGACCTTCCATTCTGCGTGCTATAGCAACTACTTCAAATACGTAATCGTTAGCCAGCTTTCTTCCGAAACCTCCACCAATACGGGTTTGATGCAGGACAACACGTTGTGCAGCTTCTTCCGCAGGAATACCCAGTAAAACAGCAGAACCAGATTCACCACTTTGTGGAATTTGTGCTGGTGCCCAGATTTCAACATTGCCATTCTGGTACAGCGCAGTACAGGTTTCTGGCTCAAGCTGGGCATGGCTGACATAGGGATATTCATAAAAGCCAGACACTACTGTGGCAGCATTCTGCAATACAGCTTCAGCATCACCTTTGCTGGCGGGTACGGTAGTCGGTCCATTAGGTCCGCGGGAAGTTGTCATCAAAGGCTCGCCATCTTCATCTTTCATGGCATAGGCGCGTTCGACAATCTCACTCCAGCTGGAGACTTCTGCATTGCTGAGGTCCCATTCAATTTCAAGTTCACGCTTGGCTTTCAGGGCGGCCCAGGTGGACTCAGCCACAATAGCAACACCACTGAACATATCACCACCACCCGGATTGAACATTTTGGGGTTACCAAATTCATCCAGAATGAAGGCATCGACAACACCTCTGAGTGACTTGATGTGACTTTCGTTGAAAGAAAGGGCACGGCCACCAATCTGAGGGCATTTGGTGTAGGAGGCGAAAAGCATACCGTCCAATCGAGTATCAGCACCAAATAAAGGCTTGCCAGTAACGATGTCATGGTTATCAACACCGGTGAAACGTTTTCCCATCAGGGTAAACTGATCCTTGGTTTTAAGCGTCAGGGAAGCAGCATCAGGTACCGGCATGGTTGCAGCCAGCTCAGCAAACTCACCATAGCCCCACTCGCGGCCGGAAGTAGCATGAACAACCTTGGTGTTACTTGTTGACAGCTCTGTCAAAGGAATATTCAGTTGTTGTGCAGCCGCCGCCAGGATCATTGCCCTGCCAGTAGCACCGGCCTGACGCATGGCCATCCAGTTCATCGGCGTAGAAAGTGATCCGCCGGCAAACTGAGCTCCATATTTAGAGGCATCAATGTCAGCCTGTACAACGTCTACATCTTCCCAGGCACAATCCAGTTCATCAGCGATAATCAATGGCAGGCCGGTTTTGATACCCTGGCCACACTCCGGATTCTTGGAAAAAATATTGATGCGGCCATTTGGCTGTATCTGCACATAAGGACTCAGCGTGCTGGTAGCATCTGCAGCTGCAGACTGGGCTTTCGCCTTGTTGGAACCTGTGCCTAAAGCCAGGCCAATGACCAGGCCACCACCAGTGATACCTGAAACCTTGAAAAACTGACGGCGAGAAAGCTCAGGAATTTCCAGCTTCGGCGTGGAAGTTAAATCCTGGAAAAAACCGGGTAATTCCGGGGAAAGATTGTCTGTAATCAGTTTCATGCGATCTCTCCTGTCTGCGCAGCATCGTAGAACGCAGTACCATTCATCTTGGCGGCAGCATCCTTGATGGCCTGACGAATTCTGGAATAGGTAGCGCATCGGCAAATATTGCCTGACATAGCAGCATCAATATCTGCATCGCTTGGGTTCTGATTATTGTTCAACAAGGCTGTAGCACTCATGATCTGACCAGCCTGACAATAACCACACTGTGGCACATCCAACTCAACCCAGGCTTCCTGAACCGGCGTCAATGTGCCGTCTGCAGCCGCCAGGCCTTCAATAGTTGTGATTTGCTGATCTGTCAGGTTGCCTACAGGTATCTGACAGGAACGAACAGGTGCGCCATTCATATGAACGGTACAGGCGCCACACTGGGCAATACCGCATCCATATTTAGTGCCAACCAAACCAAGCTCATCACGCAATACCCATAGCAGGGGCGTGGAGGGGTCGATCTCACCGATGTCCATTGTCTGACCGTTAATGTTTAAAGTTGCCATAACAATTCCCTTGAATTTATTAAGTTACGAAAAATAGTGTTTCTTAATTCTGTAAATTAACTTTTACGACATTGCCCGGCCAACTTCTCAATAGGACCAGCTTCGTAAGCCGCTAATATTAATTAAAAAATGGGGTTCAAATTAAACCACTCATTGTCAAGAATCAAGCAGTATATGGGGCCTGTAACCGCCATCAAATAGCAGTGGCCAACAGACAAATACAATAACCGCTTGAAGTTACTGAAAATTATAACGCAACGTCTTTCCAATTACCCCAATTTCCGTGAAAAAATTACCCTGCCTTGAGTCTTTTTGCCCTCGAAAATGCTGGGATCAAAACAAGGTAACTCATCCAGCATAGCCGCGCTCCAGCCTGCAAATTACGGCACCGCCAGTGGTGGAAAATATCTCATTCACAGCCACTGTTTAATTGGAGAACAATCCGCTTTTACGCAGTTGTGGCAGGCAGGGATTAATTGTGGCCAGGCATGCAGGGAGAAAGGCAGGTTACAGGCGCGTTCAGAGAAGGCTAAAAACAGAATTTTCGTCTCTTTAATCGGCTAAAAAAATATTTTAAGCCATGCATTTAAAGCTTCAGAATAGGTGTAAGCACTAGCTTTTTAGTTTGGAGGCATTTTTCAGAGCCCTGTGACGAAAGCAGTCTGTTGTATGATCATTCACCATGCCCGTTGCCTGCATATGTGAGTAGACGATGGTCGGCCCGACAAAACTGAAGCCTCTTTTTTTCAGGTCTTTTGAGATGGTTTCGGCCAGCGTTGTACTGGCCGGGAGTTCCTGCGTACCGGGCCATGCGTTTTGCAGGGGAATATTATCTACGAAACCCCATATATATTTATTGAAGGTCCCAAACTCTTCCCTGACTTTCAGAAATGCCCTGGCATTGCTGACCGCAGCATGAATTTTAAGCTTATTGCGAATAATGCCCGGGTTTTGCAAGAGCTCGTCTATTTTGGCCTGGTTGTAGTTGGCCACTTTATTGTAGTCGAAGGAGTCAAAGGCCTTACGGAAGGCTTCGCGTTTCTTGAGCACCGTTATCCAGCTCAAACCGGCCTGCATCCCCTCCAGGATAAGAAACTCAAAGAGTTTCTTATCCGAGTGAACGGGCACTCCCCACTCAAGATCATGGTATTTTTGATAAACGGGGTCGTCACCCGCCCAGGCGCAACGGGTTTTTGTCAATGGGGTTCTCCTGGACACTACTTATAGTGTCGGTTTGAATCTGAACCTCAGGGACTTACCCTGAGTGTACCCATCATGCCAACTTCAGCATGATCCAGAATATGGCAATGATACATCCAGGTACCCGGTCGCTCATCAAAGTTTACGGCCAACTTCAGCTCTGTATGCACCGGTATATCTACTGAGTCTTTCCATTCCGGGATGCGCTCTTCATCAAGCACCTGAAAAAAGTATCCATGCAGGTGAAAGGGGTGGTTAAAGTCGGTGTCATTACGCACAGTCCAGACATGAGTCTCGCCAATTCGGGCTTCAAGGGGTTTCGAGTTCCAGTAAGGGATGCCATTTATGCCCATTTCAACAGTATTATCATCCGGAAATACGATTGTGAGATCAATCAGCAGCTCCCTGGCTCCTGCCACATCAATCTGCTCAATGTGCCGAAGCTCGGTGGGAATTGATTCCGGCATCACCCCGGGCTCATTCACCGTAACAATTTCCATCATCTCCTCTGAAAAGCGGTTAAAGGTACTGCCATAGCCACGTTCTGTCGGATACCATTTCAACCAGTCCACGGTCCCCGGCTCGTCCTGGGGGGTAAAGACAAAATCGGTTCGCTCTGAAGGCACCAGCTTTATTTGATCCAGGGTTTCACTGCGTTCTGCGAGACCATTATCGCCGCCCAGTCTTATAAACGGTTGGCGATTATGTCGAATCGTGTAATAGCGCGTTCTTGCAGCATTAATCACCCGCCACCGTTGCTGTTTGCCCTTACGCACTTTCAGGGATGGTTTAACCTTGCCATTGACGAGAATCACACCCCCTTCGCGCCCAAACAAATCACTAAAGGCTCCCCCGGTATCCGGTGGCAGGAACTGGCCCTCTTCATCAAGACTCATATCTGAAAAGACCAGCACCAGTTCATCACCAAACTCCTCGGGATCACTGGGATCTTCCACTACTAGTGCCCCATACATACCCCAACCCACCTGGGCGGCAGAGTTGATATGAGGGTGGTACCAGTAAGTCCCGGCATCCCTCAGCACAAAGTCATAGGTAAATTCACCTCCGGCGGGTACTGGATCCTGGGTAACCCCTGGAACCCCGTCCATATTGTTGGGCACGCGCAAGCCATGCCAGTGAATGCTGGTTGAGTCAGGCAGGTTATTGCTGAAATGGATGATGAGGCGATCACCCACTTTTGCCCGGATCATGGGACCTGGCAGGGAACCGCCATAGGTCCACACCGGGGTGATTTTTCCCTCGATTATTTCCATGTCAGTAATTTTGGCTTCGAGATTAATTTCCAGGATGTCCGGGTCAGGGTTGATATCCACAGGAATAGCCATAGCAAGATCCTTGTCCCAGTCTGCCGGTTGGGAAACCTGGCTGGCTCGCAGTTCGCATTGGCAGCATTCGACATTTGAGCGGATTGTGCAGGAGAAGAATTTTCCTGGTTAAGAGCACAACCGGCGAGCAACAAAACCGGCAGAGTCATGCCACAGATAATTTTCAAGGCTGAAATCATTGCGTGTTTCCCGATAGAAATTGAGCGTCTTCCCAGATCATCACTGGGTTTTTATTATTTTATTCCAGAGAGCCTGTTACCCGTCATACTAGGCATTAAGAAACCCGGCGGGCTTGATCTAACACAAGCGCGGCCTGTTCTTTTATCAGGCACTTTAACTCGGTTCAATCTGCCGCAGATGACGTAATACAGATAGCCATGCACCGGCAAGTCCCAGCCCGCCTGCAACTAGAAGCAGGCTCAACAAGTCACTGACGCCAAGCCAGGAAAGGCTGAAATCACTGTTATAAAGCGCCATCAAACGCGAAAAAGGGCCTGACATGGTCATAAAGGCTGTAATGGCAAGAATTCCTGCAACGACTCCGCCACCCACACCAAACCAGATACCGGTATATAAAAATGGGCGCGAAACATAGGCATCTGTTCCACCCACCAGCTTGACCACCACAATCTCATCGCGCCGGTTTTCTATGGCCAGCCTGACGGTATTCCCGATGGCCAGAACCACGCCCAGACATAACAGCAAGGCAAGCCCGCCGGTAAGTCGCTCAGCCATGGCGATGATGCCGTAAAGCCTGCGCATCCAGTCCAGATCCACCAGCGCCAGATCGACCCCGGCAATAGTCTGCAGACGCGCCGAAAAGGCTGGCAATGACTTAATATCATCAGTAGCGGGATTAACAATAAGCACAGCTGGCAGAGGGTTTTCATCAAGCCCGTCAAGGGCATTGCCAAACCCGGAAGCTTCCTGAAACTCAATCAGCGCCTGAGTACTGGTAATCACGGTCACTTCTTCTACTTCACTTAGGGCAAGAATCTCTAAACGGGCAGCTTCCAGTGCCTGCTCATCAATTGCCAGATCCATAAAAAGCGAAATATTTCCGGCGTCATCCAGGCTGGTATTAAGTTGTTGCAGATTCTGTAAGAACAGGAAAAGACATAATGGCAGTGCCAGGGCGATACCGATGACAGACCATGTTAAAAAGCTGGCACCGGGTTCCTGAAGCAGGCGCGACAGGCTGTCCACGGCGACAGACTGATGTTGTTGAAACAGCTGCCCAAACCATGAGTGCCCGGTATTACCTGCAGCCCTGGTATTGGCCTTTACCGGCTTCCTACCAGGCGATTTTTTGACAGATTGCGGCCTACTCATCATGCTCGCTCACAGCCGATGTATCGGAATTACCGGCGATCAATGCGCCCTTATCAAGGGTTAAAACACGATGTCTCTGTCGATCTATCAATCCCAGATCATGGGTAGCAATCAGAACACTGGTACCTACCTGGTTAAACTGGCCAAAAAGATTCATGATTTCTGCTGAAAGCTCAGGATCAAGATTTCCGGTAGGTTCATCCGCCAGCAACAATACCGGCTTGTTGACCACCGCCCTGGCTATTCCAACCCGTTGCTGCTCACCACCAGACAGCGCAATAGGATTCTGATTTTCTTTCTTCAGCAAGCCCACCTTGTCCAGTGCTGCCCTTACCCGGCGTGCCGCCTCCCGGCTGTCATACCCGGTGACCATCAGTGGCAAAGCGACGTTCTCGAAAACATTGCGATCAAATAACAGCTGGTGATCCTGAAATACGACACCGATATTTCGCCGAAAATAGGGGAGCTGGCGCCTCGACATGCGATTCAGATTTTTACCATAGACGAAAACCTGCCCGGCACTGGCTTTTTCCATCTGCATGATGAGTTTTAACAGGGTGCTTTTACCAGCGCCGGAATGACCCGTTAGAAAGGCGAATTCACCTTCTTTGAGATGAAAATCAATATTGGTCAGTGCTTCATAACCACCTGGATAACGCTTACTGACACTGTCAAAGGTAATCATCAGAAATCAGCCGGTAAAGGTTAATTGATTACTCCTGGCCTTGATCAAAAAGGGCCATTACAAAGTCCTGTGCGGAGAATGGTCGCAGATCATCTGAGTTTTCACCGATGCCGATGAAGCGAATTGGCAAACCAAAGTGCTCAGCTATCGCGAAAATCATTCCGCCCTTGGCCGTTCCGTCAAGCTTGGTCAGGGTAAGACCGGTGATATCCACGGCACGTTTAAAATGCTCCGCCTGGCTAAGCCCGTTCTGTCCGGTTCCGGCATCAAGAACCAGCATGACTTCCTGGGGAATATTCTCATCGAGCTTTTTAAGGACCCGAATGACCTTCTCGAGCTCCTGCATCAGGTTATCCTTATTATGCAAACGCCCGGCAGTATCAGCAATCAATACATCTATCTTTCTTGCCACAGCAGATTGGTATGCATCATAAATCACTGAAGCGCTGTCGGCGCCCGTATGCTGGGCTACCACAGGAACCTGGTGACGATTCCCCCAGACCTGCAGTTGTTCAACGGCAGCTGCCCGAAAGGTATCCCCGGCCGCCAGCATCACCGAACGCTTCTCGTTCTTAAATTTACTCGCCAGTTTGCCGATTGTTGTGGTCTTGCCAACGCCGTTAACGCCAACCATAAGGATGACAAAAGGCTTATTGCTGTCACGGGGTATTTCAAGAGGTCGTTCACAGGGCTCAAGCAAGGCCAGCAGTTTCCCCTGCAGAGCCTCATACAGCGCACCTGAATCCTGCAGCTGGTTTCTCTTCAGGCTGCTGGTCAGGTCATCAATGATGGAAGTCGTTGCATCAATACCAATATCCGCTGTCAGCAAAAGGCTTTCCAGCTCTTCCAGCAGGTCTTCATCTATGGCTTTTTTACCGGACAGCAGGTTGGCAAGACCATCACCAAGATTACTGCGGGTTTTTTTCAGACTCGAACGCAGTCGCTCAAACAGGGATTCATTGCCTGAATCCGGTTCTGCTTCCGGGCTATTTACAGCCTGATCCTGCTTCTTTTTGCCAAATCCGAACATGGGGATATCTGATGTATTTGAAGGTAATGCCGAGGCTGGCTATGCTATCAGCACTGCCCCTGCTATGCCACAGAAAATCTGGCACAATGAACGATTCATTACACCAGAAAAACATAATTCTGCCAGGAAAAACACTAATCCGGAATCACGAAAGTCCTGTTAAATGACCACTTATTCAAAAAAAAATGCAAGTCGAAATAAAGTACGCATCATTGCAGGGAAATGGCGCAGCAGACTATTACCCTTTACGGGGGATGTGGAGACTTTACGACCAACTCCGGACAGAGTCAGGGAAACTGTTTTTAACTGGCTGCAAAATAAAATCGCCGGCGCAAGATGCCTTGATTTGTTTGCAGGCAGTGGCGCCTTGGCCTTTGAAGCCTGCTCACGTCAAGCGGCTTCAGTTACCGCTATTGATAATTCACAAGAGGTAGTAGCGATGATGAAGGATAATTGTCAGCTACTGGACTGTCAGAACATGGATGTGGTTCATGCTGACAGCATCGCGTGGCTGAAAAAAAATACTGATATAGAGCCATTTGATATCGTTTTTCTTGATCCCCCCTATAGCCTTGATCTGCTGGCGGATTGTTGCCGACTGATTGAGTCTGCCAGCCTGGTAAAACCAGGAAGCATCATATATCTGGAGTCAAACTCCCTATTGGAAAATCTTCAGTTACCAGCAACATGGAAATGGTTGAAAGCAAAAAAAGCCGGGCAGGTTTATTTTGGTGTATGCGAACGCATATTCCTTTAACATATTCGTTTTAATGGGTGATATAAAAAGTAATGCTTGTTTCACACAGAATTGATCATGACAGCAAGGTCATTATTACTACCTTTGCGCCCGAAGATGTAACCCTGAAATTATTTCTGGAAACATTCAACAAGTATCAGGATGAGCTCAAATATCTGCCAGACTTTCAAAAATACAATGAGCTTGTTGATTTCAGGCCCATTACCAGCATCAACATTACAGATTCCGAACTAAAACAGCTCTCAAATCTTGCATCGAAACAGGATACCCGGGAGATCGTAACGAAACTGGCTCTCCTGGTGGATTCAAAACCCGCTTTCACTTTGGCCAAGGTCTACGAAGTCATTCGCAACCTTAATCCGGCATCCAAAAAACAGGTGAAGGTGTTTCAGGAGTTTGAAGAGGCTCTGGATTAGGTCACTGACACTGATAAAACCCTTTAGCCAGGTCTCATCAGTCTTCTTTATAAAAAGTAAATTCAATTTCTATTTTTGCGTTTAAAGGCAAGGCATTTACCCCAACAGAGCTTCTGGCTGGAGGCGATACTTCGAGACTGTTAAAAACCTGCTCCCAGGCAGTATTAAATTCTGAAAAATTTTCAAAGTCAGCGGTAAATACACGCGCAAAGGCAAGATGCTCCCAGGATAGATTAAATTCTTCCATAAGTAACTGCAGGTTTTGCAGAATGACCTGTGTTTCATTTCCCACGCCACCGCTAACCAGTTCTCCGCTTGCATTATCAAGGGCTATTAAACCGCTGCAGTAATAATGAGGGCCGGCCTTGACCAGCTGGCTATATTTAAATTTGGGAGCAATAAGTTTTTTTGAAACCAATGACTCAACCATGCTTGAAAATTCCTGTTCTATTGCGGGATAAGACTATTGTTAAAAAACCAGATTGTAGAAAACCACAAAGAGCACTGCGCTAACACCATAGCGCATCATAATCATCCAGCCTCGAAACCAGTGATGTTCCCTGAGCATCTGCAACTCTTCCAGGGAAACAGCCTCCGGGACTACCCAACCAACAAACAAGGCTGTCAGCAATCCGGTCACTGGAAGCATAATATTGCTGGTCAGATAATCAAAAAGGTCAAAGAAAGTCCCCTGTATACCCACTAAAGACAGTGGCTGAAAAGACTGCAACTCGTTTAATGAAAGAACCGAAAGAAAACCAATCAGCCAGATAATCAAGCCGCTGACAATTGCGGCTTTTTTTCTTGACCAGTTATCCTTGCTGGCAAGCCAGGAGACCGGCACTTCCAGCATGGAAATTGATGAGGTAATTGCAGCGAATGCCAGCAGAATGAAAAACATTGTGCCAAAGAATATTCCGCCCGGCATATTGCCAAAAGCCAATGGAACAGTTTCAAAAACCAGTCCCGGGCCACCACCTGCATCCAGACCAAAAGCAAAAACAATCGGAAATATTGCCAGACCCGCAAGTATTGCCACCAGAGTATCGGCGCCTACTACCATGGCAGCCGAATCAGTAATAGAGTCGGATTTTGAAAGATAGGAACCGTAAGCCATCAGGGTGGTAGCACCGACACTAACTGAAAAAAATGCCTGCCCAAAAGCCTCAATAACCACCGATGTCGTAATGCGGCTAAAATCCGGTTTGAATAAATAATTAAGTGCGGTAATAAATTCTCCGGCAAAAGTTGCATAAAAAACCATGCCAATCAAAATAATAAAAAGCAGTGGCATCATATATTTAACTGCCTTCTCAAGCCCCCCGGAAATACCGCGGGCAGAGATAAAAATCGTAATACCCATAAACAGGCTATGGGCTAAAAATACCGTTATCCAACTGCCGTTAAATCCTGCAGAAATCGCTGTTGCGCCTTCCGTGGAAACGCCTGAAAAACTCCCCATGGCATTTGCCACGGCGTAATAAATAGTTTCGCCTCCAATCATGCTGTAATAGGAAAGAATAATACTGGCGGTGAAAATCCCCATATAGCCAATAATGACCCATAATGGGCTGGCATTGGCTTCCCTGATTATTTTTTTCAATGCCTCAGGGGGGCAGTCCTGGCCCCTTCTTCCCAGCATGAATTCTCCAATAACCAGGGGGAGGGCAAGAAAAAATACAGCAGCAATATAGATAAAAACAAAAGCGCCTCCACCATTTTCACCGGTGGTGTAGGGAAAACGCCAGATATTAGCCAGGCCAACGGACGAGCCCACGGCAGCCATAACAAAAAACCAGCGCGACGACCAATGTTCATGTTTTTCATTGCCTTGCATGTATTTGAATCTCTTTTGTCTTTATCAAAGCATGTCAGTCGGCAACAATAACAGATTGCCCTTTGAGGTCTACCCCCGTTAAATGATTATTCGGGGGAGCTTGTTGTATAATCGCGCCCTTAATAATTCCAAGAGCCTTGAAGATGAAAACCGTTGTTTATCCGGGAACATTTAATCCAATCACAAATGGTCACACCGACCTTGTAGAGCGAGCATCTGCTATTTTTGATCGGGTGATTGTTGCGGTAGGTTCCAGCAAACTTAAATCCACCATGGCACCTCTGGAAAAAAGAGTATCCGTAACCAGGGAAGTACTTGCCCATATCGATAATGTGGAAGTGACAGGTTTTGAAGGCCTGCTGACTGATTTTGTAAAACAACAAAATGCGAGGCTTATTTTACGCGGCTTGCGAACCGTCGCCGACTTTGAATATGAATTTCAGCTGGTAGGCATGAACCGGGTCCTGGCACCGGATATAGAAACCATATTCCTGGCACCGGCAGAAGAGTTTTCCTATATCTCTTCTACTCTGGTCAGGGAGATTGCCGCCTATGGCGGGGATATTTCATCTTTTGTATCGCCACTGGTAGTGAAGGCAATGAAGGAGTTTGCCTGATGGCGCTGATAATTACAGATGAATGTATTAACTGTGATGTTTGTGAGCCTGAGTGCCCCAATGACGCAATCTCCATGGGAGAGCTTATCTACGTCATCGACCCCCATCTCTGCACGGAATGCGTTGGTCATTTTGAAACATCCCAATGCGTGGAAGTCTGTCCCGTGGACTGCATTCCGCTGGACCCAGCTCATGAGGAAACGAAGGAAGAACTGCTGGAGAAATACCACAAGTTGACAGACAAAAAATAATTTCTTGATTTTTCCCGCCCTGAACTCCAGATCTATAAAGAGCCTTTCTAACTATCTGCCAAATGACGGGTCACAGTCATAGGGGTATATATGCTCACCCGGCACTTTACGCCATGCCATATATCTTGATGCCCTCCCGGCAAACACAGCAGGATCTTCATACACCTGGGTTAGCCACAAAGTCTGTCCGTCTTCACTCATTTTGAATCGTTCAATCATGTGAATGTCCTCACTATGATTGAAACCATTATTCATGAATGTTGATGCCACGAAATGGGTGGAGTCCACCACCAGTTCATCACCTTCCCAGTGCCCTATGGAATGGCCGTTTTTGGAGTGTGGATAATCCTCACCGGGATGATCCCTGCCATCCATGTAGATTATTCTAACCATGTCAAAGTATTCCATCCTGAATACTATTAGGTCCCGGCCCTGATCAATCTCCATGGGAAACGGTGCCTGCATATAAAAAACTGCGGAAGGGGGCATGCAGGTATAGGCCATACTGAATTCAAATTCGAAATCATATTCACTTATCTCCCGTAGAGCTCTTTCGGTTAACTGCAAGCCACCGTAATCACCTTCCGCCAACTCACCACCACCGGCATCATTGATAAACAATGCATCCTCGGGAAGTTTTTCAAATAACTCGGTGCCTGTTGGCGTCTGCTCAAACTTTACCGTCCAGAAGCCCGATATATCAGGGGCATCAGCGGCCATCATTGTCATGGAAGAAAGTAACAGGCTAATGAATAGTATCGACCTGATTTGAATTGGTTTTATCATTTTATATCCACACAATTATCATCGGCACATTAAGTATCTATACGATCTGAAGACTGTATCAATCCTGATCCAGGGTTTGGCCTCTCTGTGTAGCCAGGATGGAACCATCAGCAAAGGTGACACTTCGAATTCTCATGTAGTTATCATCATTTCTCGCTGGCCAGCCAGTTATAGTGATCTCATCTCCCGCTGACAGCGAGTCACGATTCCAGCCCCTGCGACGCAATATACTTGGCGAATTGGTTTCAGCACGCCAGGCTTCCTCTTCGCCATCTTCATTAATAACTGTCAATTCCAGAACGCCATGAGGGTTGGCGAAACGAAAACTTTTTACCACGCCACTAACAGTCACTTCACCATCAGGTACAAAATGCACCGGGAATGAATGATGTGCAAAACCTAGAGAAGCGCCTATGGATAAAAATAACGCAGTGATCCCAGGCAAGATTACCCTGGCTGTTTTTTTCATGATGCCCCCAGCTGATTTAAAAAAGTTAGTGTTGAAAAAGCAAAAGCGGAGATCTTTCGTGTTTTGTTTTTCATGTTAACGCTGACAACCTGTACAGTAAACTGTTGACCGCTGCCCCTGCCGGATCTCTTTCAAGGGTTTGTTGCAGCTTACACAGGGTTCTCCACCCCGACCATAAACCGCGAGAGATTGTTTGAAATAACCGGGCTCACCGTTGCCTCCGGTAAAATCCCGCAATGTGGTACCGCCAACTTTAATGGCCTGAGCCAGTATCTCTTTTATAGTGGCGACCAGCAGTTGGTATTTCACCTTTGAAATAGTCCCTGCCTGGCGAGTGGGTCTGATGCCGGCCCGAAACAAAGCCTCATTAGCATAAATATTTCCTACTCCTACCACTACATGACTATCCATGATGAACGATTTTACAGGCGCCTTTCTTTTTCTGGACAGTGCATAGAGATAGTCGCTGCTGAAATCTTCCGTCAATGGCTCAGGACCGAGATGTACCAGAAGCGGATGCTGCCCGATTTCCCTGTCAATCCAGAGAATACTGCCGAATTTTCTTGGATCACGATAGCGCAGCACATTACCCCCCTGGAGCTCAAAATCCACATGATCATGTTTTTCCGCGCGCAGGCTTGCCGCAACAATCCGCAAACTGCCCGACATGCCCAGATGAATCATCAGCGTACCAGTCCCCAGGTCTATAAGCAGATACTTGGCACGACGCTTTACCGACAGAACCTGTTGTCCGGAAACCAGTGAGGGTAATTTCACTGGCACTGGCCAGCGCAATTTTTTTTCCCGAACCACTACCCGGGTAATTTCGCGATCCAGAATATGCGGCTCAATGCCACGGCGCGTTGTTTCTACTTCTGGTAACTCTGGCATTCTGTTTTTCGCCTGATCTTTGGGATAGGTTAATTCTGTTGTACTTTTGCCGGTTTGGCAGCCGTTATCATAAAGCCCGCTACTCTGCTTTCCAGCAGGTTTTCTACTATATAATGCAGCTCGATTTCCTTTCTGGATAAAGATTGCAGGGGCGCAAGCTTACGTTATGATTCTAGGTGTAGATACAGGTGGTACTTTCACCGACTTCGTGTTGTTTGCCAGCCCGTCCAGCGAAGGCACCAGCAAAGCTTCAGAACTCAGAACCCACAAAGTACTGTCCACCCCCGGCGCGCCGGAGCAGGCCATTCTACAGGGGATCGAGGAAATGGGTCTAGCCGGGGACGTGCGCAATGGCCAGGTAAAAATTGTACATGGCAGTACCGTGGCAACCAATGCCGCACTGGAAGGCAAGGGTGTTAAAACCGCCTTCATTACCAATACCGGTTTCGCTGATATTCTGACCATTGCCCGGCAGACACGTCCACATCTGTACCGCCTGCAGTCACCTCCGATTCCTGCCCCGGTATCTCGAGAGTTATGTCTTGAAGCCGACGGCCGCATTGGTTCTCATGGCCAGGAACTCGAGCCTATCAACCATGAGAGTCTGAACGCACTTCTGCAAAGCCTGCAGCAGCAAAAACCCGATGCAGTGGCAATATCATTGCTGTTTTCCTTCCTTAATCCAGACCATGAGCAAGCCGTCGCCAGTTTTCTTGAGGATAAGCTGGATTACGCCCCCTTTATCACCAGTTCCTTTGAGGTCCTCCCCGAATACCGGGAATATGAACGCGGTATTGCAACCTGGCTTAATGCTACCCTCGGCCCGCTGGTTAGTGAGTACCTGCTTCGGCTTAAAGCAGGTACACAGCCATCCAGGCTTTCTGTCATGCAGTCTTCGGGGGGCACTATTGATGCTCAACAGGCCTCACGCAAGTCGGTAAACCTGCTGCTTTCAGGCCCTGCCGGGGGTCTGGCGGCCGCCAGTTTTCTGTCCAGACTCACCCAACAAAAGCGATTACTCACTTTTGATATGGGTGGCACCTCTACTGACGTTGCCTTACTTAATGGGGAGATAAACTTAACCACAGAGGGCCGTATCGGTGAATACCCGGTCGCTGTTCCCATGGTCGATATGCATACCATTGGCGCCGGTGGCGGCTCGGTAGCAATGGTTGATGCGGGCGGATTATTACAGGTAGGTCCGCAGTCTGCCGGAGCCACCCCCGGGCCAGCCTGCTATGGTCAGGGCGGCACTCTTGCTACGGTGACAGATGCCAACCTGGTACTAGGCAGAATCCGTGCCGATGCTTTTCTTGGGGGCTCAATGGCCCTTGATATTGCGGCGTCCAGAGCTGTCATTCAGCCCCTTGCCGACGCATTATCTTTAAGCTTGGAAGAAACCGCGTCAGGCATTATCAGGGTTGCCAATGAGCATATGGCAAGGGCACTGAGGGTCATTTCGGTTGCCCGCGGACACGATCCAAAAACCTTCAGATTATGCTGTTTTGGTGGCGCCGGGGGGCTGCATATCTGCGCTCTGGCGGAAGCCATGGGCATGAATAGCGCAATGGTTCCTGTGCATGCCGGGGTTTTATCCGCTATGGGAATGTTTCTGGCGCCAGTGGAACGTCAGCTTTCCCGGACACATCAGGTGTTACTTGACGAACTTGACCCCCTGGAAAGTGACGATATTTTCGAAAAAATGGCTGCTCAAGGGCTTCAGGAACTGGCGGAAGAGGGGGTTAGCGCGGAAAACACCCACCTGGAACGCCGGGCTGACCTGCGTTATCAGGGACAATCAACCAGTCTGACCATTCCATGGACTAGCGTCAATGAGACCCGTGAACAGTTTCACAATGCTCATCAACAGCGATACGGACACAGGCTGGACAGCCCGCTGGAACTGGTGAATTTGCGTTTGAGTATGCGCGAGATTAAAGAGGCTCCGATACTTGAAACCAGTCTCAGTCCTGACCTGAATAGCGCAATTTCCAGCAAAGCCACTATTTACGGGATGGAACAGGCTGTTCCGGTGGTGCATCGCGCGCAGCTGGGTTCTGGAAACAGCGTCTCGGGGCCCGCACTGCTGGTGGAAACCAATGCCACCACCTGGCTGGCACCAACATGGCGCGCAACCTGTGATCCATATGGCAACCTTATGCTGGAAAGAAACCCCGACTGAGAAAGTTAATATTCTTGAGCAGCACACTCACACTGGCGCTGGTTTCGCAGTATTTTCAGGTAATTTTCCCTTGTTTGTGCCGGTCATATAGCCAAAGCAGGTAGCCGGGCACGATTAAGTGCAGATTCAGCATACCAATGACAGAATTCAATACTAATCCTGAAACAGGATTTTGCCGTAAAACGGTTGACCTGAGTGCACTGAAGTCGCACGATAACTGGTTCCGGTTATATTCCAGTAGAGTTTTTTCAGACGAAACAGGGTAGTGACGAATTATTACTGGAAACTTTTTGTCAAAGCACTGGAAAACTATTCATAGACGATAAGACAATATTGAAAGAGCAGGCCACATGGCAAGATCAAGTAAAAAGACCATAATGCAGAAATTCATCTCACCTTTATTGCCGGTGGCGCTGGGCGCGTCATTGTTGATCATTGCCGGTTGTCAGAGCA
>Ga0255752_10000834_pt1 | contig 37262 bp, 27 predicted proteins | sample 011ome_25_FD_179952 | JGI IMG/M metagenome (GOLD analysis project Ga0255752, IMG submission 179952) | Coastal salt marsh microbial communities from the Groves Creek Marsh, Skidaway Island, Georgia - 011512CT metaG (version 2) | ecosystem: Environmental > Aquatic > Marine > Intertidal zone >... | reverse complement strand
AAAATCCAAATTCTAATGACGAACGAAGAAGAACCCGCTTTGTTGGTGTCCTCCTCGGACGGCGGTGATGATGATGACGATGCGAGGAGGAGGAGGAATACTGATACTACTACTACTACTGTGAAACCAATCGATGGAAAGTATATAAAATACACTCCACCTTTACCTGCTGTGAAAGAACAACTCCAACTCGCATTTTCAGTCTCCGATTTTGTCACCGTGAGACACTTAGGGGATGGGAGTTTCAGCGAAGTTCGAATGGTGAAGTTTGATACGATTCGCTTGAACGAGAACAAGAGAACGAAGATAAAAGAGGAATTTCTGAAACGACCGATCGCTTTGAAAGTTATGGATAAAAAGTTCATCGCGAAAGAGGAGAAGATGGCGTACGTGACGAAAGAGAGAGACGTGATGAACAGAGCGGAGTTTCCGGGAGTGTGTAAACTCTATTTTACGTTTCACGATTATTATTCGTTATATTTAGCCATGGAGTGTTCACCGGAAGGCGATTTAGCGATGCTGATGAAACGAACGCAAAATTTTGGCATTGGACGGTTGAGTGTAGAACAGGTGACGTTTTACATTAAGGAAGTGACGGAGGCGTTGCGGTATTGCCACGAAACTTTGCGCGTGGCGCATCGAGACGTGAAACCGGAAAATATAATATTAGGGTCGGATGGACACGTGAAATTGTGCGATTTCGGCTCGTGTTTAGATTTGAACGTGGAATATAAGGAAGAGTTTATCAAGAGAAGAGTTATGAATGAAGAAACGGGAGAGATTGAAGAGAAGATGGTGAAAAAGAAGGAGAGAGGGTACTCGTTTGTGGGATCGGCGGAATATTGCGCACCAGAGATTTTACAGGCGAAAGCGAAAGCGACGTACGCGTGCGACGTGTGGTCGTTAGGTTTGACCGCGTATAAGTTAGTCAGTGGAAAGAATCCGTTTCGCAGGGAGACGGAGTATTTGACCATGCAGGCGATTGAGAAAGAACCGGAGGTTTTGACGTACGAGATTGTCGACGACGTGGACGACGCCGGAGGAGAAGGAAATAGAACAAGGTTCGATATAAAACTCGAGGATTTTTGTAGACAGTGCATCACGTATGATTGGAACGAACGCCCGACGTGCGAGAGATTGTTGAACGAGTGCGTTTTGTTTAGAGGGTTACCAGATGGCGAAGCACTTTGGAAAGCAGATGCGCCGGAGTTTGTAGCGTTAGCGAAGGAAGAGGAGGAGGAAGAAGAAGAAGAAGAAGGTGAAGGTGAAGCAGAAGCAGATGACGACGGATATTACGAAAGCGCGGAATGGAAGGCTAAAGTTGCTGCGGCATTACAAAAGAAACTAGATAAAGTAGATATTAGCAGTACCGGTAGTGGAAAAGGAGAATAAGTATATTACGCTCCTTGTTTTTCTGGGACGTATCCGCCACCGTACTTTTCAAACAAATACGCGACAATCTCATCGCTCTCGCCAATCTTCACATCTCCGTCGATAAGAAATGGGACAGATTTCCCACCAGCTTCGGTCAACGTTTCTCTTTTTGGCGACCCAGCGCCCACATTGCGCAACGTATACGGTAATTCTAACTCACACAACGCCTCTCGGCACAATCGCGCGAACTGATTGTTCTCGTAATTAAACAGCTCGATGTTTCCGGACTGCGGCTTCACGAAGCCTTCCTTTCTCGGCTCGTATTTCGTCATTCCTCTACCGGCACGAAAAAGTGTCGGCATCCATCCCGTGATGAGCGTGCTTGTGAAATAATTCTCCGGCACTCGCGCTCCGTTACCGTACTTCTCGTATAAATAGTTTACAATATCAGCGCTCTCGTACATCTCCTTTCCGGATGTTTCGTCCACGAAATACGGGAATGTTTCTTTCCCGCCTCTCTCTAATACTTCTTTTCTAAATCGACCGTCTTTCGGACACGGTCGTATCTCGCAATCTAAATCTAACATCGAGAGTGTTTCTCTCACGCGACGGCAAAACGGGCACGCCTCGAATTCGTATAAAATAAACTTCGGTTGTTGTTTCCTCCTCTGAATGCATTCTTCTAAAACAGTCTTCCCGTATTGAATTCGCGCGATAGAGGCGAACCCAGAAGTGGCAACTTCTAACGTTCTGTTTCTCGGTTTAGCGGCATCGCCACCGCCGATGAGTTTTAGCAACGGACACAGGAAGGAGAGCACGTTTTTGTTGTTGTTGTTGTTTTCATCATCATCGGAAGCGCAAAAGATACGCCCCCGATGAAAAGTGCCACGACACGGACGGTACAGAGAGGAGGACGAATGCGTTTTCGCAGCGCGACGAAGATGAAAACGAGGATGCTGCCGTGTACTCGTGCTCGAGAGATGCGAGGATGCCGCTAAAGCGTTTGTGCCCATGATTTTAATGTAATAAGTTCGTCGTGCGCGTGTGTTTTTATAAAGTTTTTCTTGCCACATGCAGAAACGCGAGAAACGCGCACTCAAACGCGAGATGTTTAGATGATGTTACTACTAGTACCTGCTATTATTACATACAAATTTCATGCGCGCGTTACTCTCTCTCTCTCTCTCTCTCTCTCGTGCAATTCTCTCGTCATCACACGGCGGTACAAATTTTCGTGCATCCAGCGCCAGACTTCATGGCATCCCCTTTCTCGTTTCCAAAATAAATAACTCGACAACCGTTGCACTTGCACCAAAACGAAGCGCACCCAAAAGCGCAACCTAAACAAGGACCACATTTTGGGTGGTTTTCGAAAATTTCCAAGGAGAGATCTTTGTTCGCGTCTCGGTCACATATTTGAATCTTTGTAAAATTTTCGTTGAAGTCAGACCATTCCATCCAAAAGACGCCGTCGTTGGCTTTAGAGACGTAGTTTAATTCCTCCGCAAAGGTTGGATTTTCTGTCCATTCTTTGGAACCGTCGGACCAGGCGCCTTTCCATTCGTGCTCGTCGCCCCACGGGTTTCGTAATTTGACGAGTTTGACTCCCGTTTTGCCTTTGTCGTATACCTTGTCCATGCTCTTCATCCCCGGTCGACGACATTCGAGAATAGAATACGCGTGTTGCGCGATTAATCCAGTCTCTCTTTTCGCTTCCACCTCTTCGTCGTCGCGTTTATTGACACTCGCGCCTAACAAACATCTCGCTTTCGCATACGCTCTCAAGATGTCGAAAACTTGGTCCTCTGTTTTTTTCTTAAACTCTGGATCTGAGGTAGGACGATAAAATACCGAGGAGCGACCCACACGAATACAATACGAATCCTTGAACGATTTCTCGGAACCAAACGTAAACTCAGTCTTATCCCAAACCGTCTCGTTTGCTTCGCGTTTGAGGATCATACAATTACCCCCGGTTAGGAAATTCCATGCGACGACAGAATGTCCTCCATCGAGTTGCGCATACCCTCCAAAAATCTTTGCAAACGCCTTCTGCAGTAAACAAACCCACAACTCGTTGTCGGTTTCTCTTAAAAACAACAATTTCTTCTTCTTTAAGAGCTTCGTGGTTGCAACTTTAACTGGAAATCGGTCATCAACGCCAACTGTGACCCATTTTTCTCTCGCCGCGTGAAATAAGCGGAGTTTATAATACCCTCTGGGATTAATTTCTCTATCAATAAACAGTTTTCTCAAGGCGTCTGGATGTTCGGCGAGGCATGCTATCGCTGCGAGTAACCAACAGTCTCCGAGCGAGCCTTGGCCGATGTCTGATGGGTCGATGCCGTTCTTGAACAAAAACGTGTTGTTGTTCTCTTCGCTCACTTTCTTACTCCCAATTGGCCCTAAATCTTTAAATCGTACGAGTTCAATCGTCTTGTGCCACTCCTCGTACGTCTTACAGCCTTGTTCCTCCAACAGCTCTTTCAAACTCTCCTCGCCGTCTTTTTCTTTGTATTTTCCTAAAACAAGCGCGGTCGTGTGGAAATGAGGCGAGTCATCCAGAACGTACCCACCGAACGGTTTACACAGGAAACTTAAAAACACTCTGTAGGCTCGTTTTACGTATATGACGACAGTCGGTATCGCGTAAATAAAAATCGAATGCCATAACAACACGATTGGAAAAGCAATTAAAGAAAATGGACTATTTCCATCCAAAGTCCCTTTAAAGAACCACGTAAAAAACCCAATCAAGGATGTAAACAGAAACGTGAAGAATCGATCGCATATTTGACACGGGTCGTTCGATTTCGCCGCCATTTTCTGCTCTGTTTTCTTTCCTTCTTCTTCTGCAAAAGAGAGATAATAAATGGAGACCACTGATAATTAATTAGTGAAAAAAGATACGCTGAAACTGGGAGGAATTGGAGATATTTCACCAATACCATCATACCTAGCAACGCGAAACTCCCGATGTTAAAAGAACAATAAAGAACGAGAGAGTCTCAGAAATGAACACAGTCATCCTCAAAATATCATCAAAGAAATGATATCGATCGGTTCTAGTAGCTGGTGATTGGAATCTTCACGGACTCTTTTAACGACGCGACGTACCTTCTAAAAACTGTATCGTTTAAACGTCTCCTCCTTGACTGCTCGCGTTGTCGTTGTCGTTGTTGTTACTATTCCTAATGAACGGAATTGACCCGGCTCGTATCGAACAACTCCTTCTTCTGTTCAACACAAACACGTACAACACGAACCATCCAACTACCGCTGCGTACAAACCTAACACCGCGCGCCCGAAAGCTCTCGCGAAACCAAACGCAACCGATGCCAGGAACGCCAGGAACGCCGGCCCAAACGTTCGATACGCCGCGTTCGGATCTACAAAACTCCCTCCGTTCCCTCTCACCCCCCACACTAACAAAGCCACGTCTACTAAATTCCAATCATCTTTCCCCTCGTATTCCGAGAGGTTCAAAACGATGCCGACAAAGTCGTGGCAGTTCTGCCCGAACAAGTTATACCGTTCGTTCGTTCTCGTGTAATGCATCATCACCCTCCTTAAACTCTCATCAATCGGATGCTTGCAATTTATACTATTCAACGGAATCACTCGCATCACTCGATTGAACGATAAATTATTGCTCGCGGATTGGTGTATGGTTCCATCGCCGATGAAATCGTATATCCAACCATCCGAATTGGTGATGCCGACGTGACCGACGAATGGGAAAATGTCCGAGAGGATTGGAATCCCACACCAGACGATGGAGAGAGGATATTTTTGTTGTTGTTCGCTCGAAGTCGTCGCGCTGCTGGTTGAGAGCAGTTTCAGATCGTCGTCGTCGTCTTCTTTCTCTCGTTCTCGGGAGAGATCGAGCTCGGCCACTGTGCCCATGGTATAAATAGAAGTCGAATTCTTTTTTGTGCCGTCGTTTTGGACAGCTGAATTTCCAACGCTTCCTCATTAAAACTTTACTCCTGGACTGCTTTAAACAGCGATACGAATAAGAATGAGGAGTAATAAAGCCGGTGAAGACGACGATGATTTAGACGATGATGAAGAATCGATAACGATCACGACGGAAGAAAACCCGATGGACGTGTCCTTCCGAGATTCTTCCGGCACCGCATTCGCGGTTGGTTTAATAACCGGCGGCGTCGAGATGTGGCGGCGAACGACAACAACAACAACAGGTGGAAAAGGGAGAGTAAAGAAACAGAGCACGATTCAAGCGCACTCGGAATCGGTTCGAGCGCTCTCGCACATGAGAAACGGAGACGTGTTAGCCACCGGGTCGGGTGATTGTTCGGTGATGCTGATTGATTCGACCACGGAGCAAGCGATTGGGAGATTCGCGGAAGCGCACGAGGAAGCGATAACGAGACTGACGGTTTTAGACGACGCGAATGTCATCGCAACCGGGTGCGATGAAGGCGTGATAAAAATTTGGGACGTCAGAGAGGAACGGTGCGCGCATTCGTTTAAGAAGGACGAGATATTTGTAGATTTCGTTTCGGAAATGTACCACGAGACGACGAGCGAACGAAACGCGTTGGTCGCAACCTCCGGAGACGGGACGTTGGCGTGTCTCGATTTGAACGCGATGAAAGTGCTCGGACAGAGCGATAACATGGAGGACGAGTTATTGTCGTGTTGTGTGGTGAAGAATGGGACGAAAGTTGTCGCCGGGTCGCAAGGCGGGAACTTGAACATTTGGAATTACGGGGATTGGATCGACTCGAACGATAGGTTTCCCGGTCACCCGTCGAGCGTAGACGCGATGGTGAAAGTGAGCGAAGACATCGTTTTAACTGGGAGTTCAGACGGGCTCATTCGCGTCATAACGGTGTTTCCAAACCAAATGTTAGGCTTAGTTGGTGAACACGGAGAGTATCCAATCGAACGCATGCGATTGACCGCGGATTTGAATACCTTGGCGAGTGCCAGTCACGACCACACGGTGAAAATTTGGGACGTGTCCTTCTTACACGAAGAAGATGCGAAAGGAGACGGGGGAGAAGACGCCATGGACGCGGATAACAACCGAGAAGATAGTGATATGGACGAAAGCGATAGCGAAGACGAGAGAAAAAAGCAGAAACAAAAGAAGAAAAAGGGCAAAGGCAAGAACCGGCGGTTACCCGGACGCGGCGACTTGCACACCAACGCGGCGAAAAAAAAAGCCGCTAAATTCTTCGACGGGTTGTGAGAGAAGTCGTCGAGGAAGACAGCAGTCGGCTCATCTTAGCGGTTTTGTAGCAGGTTTTATTAGCGCGTTTTTTGACATTCTTTCATCCAAATAACCAAAATCAACAGAACAAATCTTCGACACAACATTTCCAAAAACTTTCTTTGTCCGATACTATTCATGATCAAGCACCGCGTTCGCGCGCCGTCGCAGAGCTTGTGACACAAAAACCGGACGCGTGATGAACTTCGTCGCATCACTCTCGTCGTCATCTCTTCGCATCCAACTTTACCCGTTCCTATTCGTCTGTCTCTCGGTGTTTATTCTCTATCTCGCCCATATCCAAAGTTCCAAAAGTGCGGGATTGTATTTTGATGAAGACGATACTGTTGGAGCATCATCGATGCTGACGAGGAATAAAGACGAGTTAGAATTGATTGAAGACGATGAGAATACGTTTACTGGCGATCAAACGGATGCAGATGATGATGCGGACGGAGAGAGTGGTAATAATAGTAATATGAATTCGGAGGGACTATTTGAATTCAGAGCAAGTGTTTCCCAGGGAGACGACTTTGGCGCGAATGGTCAATCAGATGAAGAGAATTACAGTAGTAGTAGTAATAGTGGCACCAATACTGAAACTTTAGGTGAATTCTTGTGTCCACCTGGGAAATTAATGTCTCCATCGATGAAGTGCGTTTCTATGAGCGGCGTCCCGGTGTATACGCCGCCAGTCGAGCGCTTGAATTTGAAAATCTTTCCAGATTTGACGGATTTCTTTGACGCGCACCAGGCGAAAGGGTGCGGGAAAGTTTCGGCGCACCACATGCCAGAGACCGGATTTGGTGCGATTGTTAATTACGCAATTTACGAGTACGCGCAAGCCGCGAAGAGTGGGAATAAACAGTTTGATTTTGCGTCGCATTCCTTGCCTGGATTCAGCGGTAAGACGTGCGGCGATCAGAGTTTGGCGTGTTATGTAAAGCCGCTCTCAAAATGCGAAAGAGCATCGATTGATGCGAATCAGGATAACTTTCAGAAAGCGGAAGAACGGGCGGTTTTGATGCCAATTCGAGAATCTCCGTCGTTCTTTCATTACCACGCGGCAGTGGCGGCCAGAATTTGGAGGCCAAATGCCAATTTTGCCAAAAAAGTAGCGGATTTAAAAATTAAGATGGGTTGGCCTAAGCCAACAAACTTGGGTGGCGAGAGAGATAATAGCAACAAAGTTATATCTGTCCACGTTCGTAAAGGAGATAGTTGCGTGGCAGTAGGGCGCACACAGAAATACGGCGGATGCGCAAATTTCGGACGATACGCGAAAGAGATTCAACGCATACGAAACGCCTACGGGAGAGACATTTTCAATTTCGTCTTCTTGGCTACCGACGACGACGGTACGGTGAAGGAAGCACGCAAAGATGCCAAAAGAAACGGATATCGACTCTTAGTTGCTCCAGTCGACCGTACTTGGTACTCTCCGAAAACTTGGGAGAAAAATAGAGACAAATATTCCAAAGGCATGGCCAAAAGGCGCCGTGAATCGGATCATTTTAAAGTTGGATTCATCGAAAGAAGGTTGAAGGCGGGAGATGGCGATCCAGACAGAGTGGGTGCAGAAACCGCTGCCGACGTAGAGCTCCTTGCCAGCGGCGATGCTTTTATCGGCACGTTTACTTCCAACCTAGGACGGCTCGCGTTTGAAGTCATGAGCGCGCGATTACGAAAAGTCCCGCCGTTTGCCTCCATCGACGGTAAAGGCTGGTATTACGGTCAGTCCAAGTGTCGGGAGAAGAATAGCAAGAAGAATCCATGTCCGGTGGCGACCTGGATGCAATCTCACGACGCTTCACCCGCAAAAAGCACGACGTCAAAGAAAAAAGCCGTCGTCAAAGTGAGCACCACCTCTGCGTCCAAAAATTCCAAGTCGACGAAAGCCGGCGAGCGAGGAAGTAAAACCATCGTCGCCGCGAGGAAGAGAGCTTCGTCCGCAAAGGTTGGCGCTGTCGCGAAAACCTCGAAAAAAACTAATAACAATAGCAATAATAATAATAATAAGAGAGGCAAATAATAATAGTGTAATAGAAAGAGCATGTTAAACGCAGCAGCGCAATACCGCAATTGCGCAAAAAGAGGAGAGAGAAAGATTCTTCTTCAATTTTTCTCGCACGAGCAAAATCGTCACAGCAAAAAGAGGAAGAAAAATATGTTTAGTTTATCCGCTTCCCTGCTCTTCTCTGCCGAGCACCAAACCTCCTCCTCCTCCTCTTCTTCATCTTCTTCTTCCTCTTCGTCTCGACGACGACGAGTGGTGCAAGGGTTTGTCGCCCTGGGGTCCTTCCCTTCGTTTAAGAATCCATTCGATTTTAATAACGAACGAGCGGCGAACGCGTCGACGAGTTCCTCGTCTGCAAAAATTGGCACCACGAACGAAACCGTCAAAATTATCAACGGAATACGGCAAAAGCGGTTAGGAAATACGGACATTTTCGTTTCAGAGATTGCGTTAGGGACGCAGCGATGGGGTAGCGCGGATTTTAACGCTCCGGATGAAAAGGTTTGCCACGATTTTTTGGATTTTGGAATCTTGGAATCAGGCGTGAGTCTCATAGACACCGCAGAACAATATCCGATACCGTCTGATCGAACGCATCCAGAAGGATATTCAGAAGAAATCATCGGGAACTGGATGAAGAAGGATAAATCGAGGAGAGAGAAGGTAGTCATCGCGACTAAAATTACAGGTGGAGCGAATGTCACGAAGAAGAACATTAAGAAAGATTTAGAAGGTAGTTTGCGAAGATTGGGAACGGATTACGTAGACGTCTACACAATGCACTGGCCGGCGCGGTATACCCCTCAGAGTAATTGGGGGCAGTCTTTGCAGTACAACTTAGAAAACGAAGCGGCGCCGTATTACCGAAACGCGGCGTCGTTTGAAGAAATTGCAGAGGCCATGGGAGATTTGATCACAGAAGGGAAACTGAGAGGATGGGGATCTTGTAACGACAACGCTTACGGTTTAACAGCGATGTGCTACGCCGCAAGAAGCGTCAACGCGCCGGAACCGTGCTGCTTGCAAGGAGACTTTTCCTTAATTAATAGAAGGATGTTAGAAAATGGAGTTTCGGAAGCAAGCTCGCCGGTACACGAAAATGTCGGGTGGATGGCGTATAACGTCCTGGCTGGAGGTGTTTTGACCGGAAAGTATTTGGACAAGTTAGCCGCGCCAGATTTAGATTCAGAGAAAGCCATGGTCGCGCAACTGAAAAATCCGCGCGGTCGAATGGACGATTACAGCTGGGGTTCGACTTTATACAGGTACAGATCCGCGCCAGCTTTAAGGGCCGTCGACATGTACAATGAAATCGCGAAACAATCCGGTATGTCGCTCACCGAGTTGAGCTTACGATGGGCCAAAGATAATCGCGCGAACACAACCTCTCTCGTAGGTCACACGTCCTTGAACCAATTAAAAGAAACTGTAAAATATTTCGACGCGAGCGTCCCTAGATTGGACGACAGCGTCTTATGGGCCATCGATAGAGTCCACATGCAAAACAGACTCCCAATCTTTTCCAGCGAACGCGTTTCCGCGGATATGAACGGGAGAGGAGAGATTGGAGAGAGCATCCCGTGAGTAAATATGATCCTTTTTGATGACTACTTTTGAGTACATATCAGTGATGATTATTACGAATTGCATAAAAAGTTGAACACCTCTCGCGCGCACGCAACCCTCTTCTCTCTCTCTCTTTCTTTCTCTCTCTCTCTCTCTTTCTTTCTCTCTCTCTTTTTTGTTGTTTCAAAACGCTTACGCTTCCTTCACAAAAAAATACGCGCTCGAAACTCCTCCTTCCTTGCCGCCGCCACCACCAAAAATTTCCTCGACGACGACGTAAACGACGAATGTAGAAAGATGAGCGCCAAAGATGAAACCACCGCCGCGACAACCAGCACTCTTCTCGCGATCGATAACGACAACGACGACGAGGCGCTCCGTTCTTTCGTTGAAACGCTCACTCTTAAGGACGAAGAAAAAAAGAAGAAAAACGCTCACGCGCCCACGAGCGATACTTTTTCATTGCCTCCTTGCCTGGATTATTACTTGGACCAGTTACTCAGAAACAGCTCGAGCGACGAGGACGAGGAAGGCGGTGGGTCGTGTTACGAAACGAGAGATGGACATTTGCCGCCTTTGCTCGTATCTTCGGGGTGTTTGGAGCAGCCGGAAAAACGGAAAAAGAAACGTCTGAAATCATGCCTCGAGTTGATCATGAACCACGAGGAAGAGCACTATCTGCCTTCTTCGCCCCCTGAGGAAGAGGCGCAAAGAAACAACACCATGTTGATGCACGACGAAAAACAAGAAGGGATATTACGGTTCATGAACAGAGATAAAGATATTGACGTGTGGGGAGTGTGCATGTCTGATGCGACGCGCGCGAACAATCCGAAACGTAAGAGCAATTTCAATTTCGAAGACGAAGACGACGAGGCGTTGATTCCGAGCGGCAATTTCTTCTCGAGCGACGACACGATGACGATATCTGTAACTATCCCGGATCAAACAAAATTTCCCTTGAACGAAGAGATGTGGCGAGCGAATGCGTCGAAGAAAGAGCCTGATGTCGCCATGAAAGACATTAAGAAAAAACGTTCTTTGCACGCGGTGCCGAAATCCAATCGGCGGGCGAAACCTCAAAATCCGTCTAGGACCTCGCAGATGAGAGGTGCAGCATTTTTATAATTTGTAACTATTTTTTGATAACTTATGTGTAACAAACAGGTGTAACAAAGCACAGATTAACAGGAAGATACGAAGCGCACTTATGGGACTCTTCTTCGGCGCGTGCGACGCCTAAACCTGGCGGCAGGACGCGAGGAAGACAGATTTATTTAGGTGGGTATTTAACAGAGCTTGAGGCGGCGAAAAGTTACGATAAAGCCGCGATTAAGTTATGGGGGAGAGATGCTAATTTAAATTTTGATTACGAAACGTACGCGGAAGATATCCAGATGATGAAATCCTATGATTTTGCCGCGTACGTTGCCGCGTTGCGACGAGAATCCAGCGGATTTACTCGAGGCGTTTCAAAATATCGCGGCGTGACAAAATATGTTAAGAGTACAACCAACCAACAAGGCAAGGCGTCGACAAAACAGTTGTGGGAATCGCGTCTGGGCCGCGTGAAAGGATCCAAGTACGTGTATCTGGGAACGTTCGATACTGAGATAGAAGCCGCGCGAGGCTACGACTTGGCGAGCTTGAAATATCGAGGCGACAAGGCCGTGACAAACTTTGATAAATGCAACTATTCCGAGACAGAAATAGAAACTTTCAAGTTCCCACACCGAGCCGATGCTCGCGACGAGACGGATGATAGCGACGACGATGATAATGATGTTACCAAAAACAAACCTGAAAAGATAGAGAAGAAGAAGGAGAAGAAGAAAGACGAGAAATTGGAGCCGTGAAAATGTTCTATGTATTGTATTTTTCGTTTTTACAAGGATATTAAACTTTTGTATGGTAATTATACGCGACTCGCTGTGATACTGCAACGTGTTCTTGTTCTTAACCCGAACGAACGCACTGCATTCTTAAAGATGAAGGCTATTCGACAAAAAAGAATTATCGGGACCCTCCGCGTCTCTTCTTTCGGCTGCCTCTTCGATTTCCACGGCTACTATCCTCACCATCTTCCTGAACTTTCGCCGGTCCATCTTCAAAATCCCCAAACTCGCTCTCTACTGCGCTCTTCACTTTCGCAGGTCCTTCGTCAAAATCGGTAAACTCCGCAGAAATGGCGTTCGAGACGTCAACTTTCGGAGCCGCCGCCTTTGGAATAGTCGCGCCCGATCTTCTCTCTCTTTTCGGAACGTAATCCACTCTCACCGGTTGCGAAGACGCTCCACCACCATCACCAGCCGCCGTAGCACCACCAACGTTGACGATCGGTTTCGTCGTCTTTCGCAAATACACCGTTTGCGCAGTCGTGACGATGTTGTTAAAGAACCAATACAAAGTCAATCCAGCCGGCACGTTCAAGGAAAAATAGCCAATCATCAGCGGCAAAAACTTCAAAATCGCTTGCGATTGTTGTTGCGCTGGATCTGCTGACTTTGCTGATTCCGGTTGCATGATCTTTTGCGACACCGATTGCGAAATGACCAACAATACCGGCAAGACCAAGTACGACAAGGCGTCGTGCCAACCAATGGGCGGCGCCCCGTCCACGAGCGGGAACAACCACGAAAATCCAGCGCCGTCGTTTCGCATTTCAATCGTTGCCGGTCCACCTAAGCTCGGAATCCAATAAAAGCCATCTTGCAGCAAACCTTCCACCGAGGCGTTGGACAACGCTCGGTACAAACCAATAAACACCGGCAACGTCGCAAAGGTGGGCAAACATCCCGCCAACGGGTTAAAGTTCGCCTCCTTGTACAATCTCGCCGTTTCCATCTGTAACCTCTCCGGGTCGTTCGCATACATAGCTTGTAACTCTTTCACTTTCGGTTGCAGCGCTTGCATGTTCACCGAACCTTCGATCTGTTTCTTCGTCAACGGAAACGTGACCAACTTCACCAACAAAGTTAACGCGAGAATAGAGAACCCGTACGAATTCGTCCCCGCGACGGGTGCTAAAATGCCATCGATACCTTCTAAAGTCGACTCTAAGGCGTTCGTGATTGGTCCGAGCCACCCGCCTTTTTGTAAAGCCGATTTCTTCTCCTTCTCTGGTGGTTTGTTCGTCGCGTCCACCGCCGGCGCTTGTTCCAAGGTCATCTCCGCCGATGCGGCGTCGGCGACTTCAAACACTCTTTGCACCTCTATCTGATTCGTCGAGGACGAAAAATCATACACTTCCGCGATTCGATCGGCGTCTATCGCACCAATCATCGCCGCACCAGCACCCCCGGGCACAGGTGGTAAAAATAAAACCGCGTTCGTGCGCACAGAAATCTTCTTCCTTCGTCTCATCGGCAAAATCGCTGACGACGACGATTTTTGCGTCGCCGTCTTCAAAAAAGAATTCCGACCGCCCCGAGAGGAGAAAGAAGGAGAAAAAGAAGACGAAGAAGACGAAGAACACCCGGAAGAAGAAGAGGACGTCTTCATCGCTCGAGAGGCGATTTGAGTCGCAGCAGCGCAGACAGTGCTCATACTTTTGAAGAAGAGGTCGTGTTTGGGCGTTGAAAGAATAAGGACAATCGAATATATTATTTTTATCCAGAAGCTGTGTGTGAAAAAAAAAGCTGTGACATAGCTTTTTGCTGACGTAAGTAAGGCGGCTTTTGGTTGGCAGTATTTGAGAAGAGGAAAGTTTTTATTTTCACTCGCCCGGTGAGCTGAGTGATGCCTTGGGTGTCGTTTGTTTTTTCAATCGCGAAAAACGAAGACGCAAAAAGAGAGGTTATATGATAATATGGATGTCTGTGTGGTTAATATTACAAGAGTATATATAAAGTAAATGTGGTTTACTACTTCTAGTATTATTATTATTATAAAACCAACGCGTCTTTGATGAGTTTGATTTGCTCTTCCGCGTGGACGGACCCGTAGCCAGTGGACGGACTGGCGGCTTGGTTTCGACCGGCGTATTTCAACTCGCCTTCTTTGCCGAGGTGCTTGAACAGCGTGCGTATGCGTTGGTCGACGTGGGTGTACGCGCCCATGTTTAACGGTTCTTCTTGACACCAGACGACTTCGGCGTTTGGATAGCGTTTTAATTCGCGCTCGACTAAATCCCACGGGAACGGGGCTAACTGTTCGATGCGGCAAATTTTAATGGTGTCTTCCGCTTTCAACGCTTCACGTTCGGCATCCAACTCGTAGTAGACTTTACCCGAGCAGAAAACGAGACGCTGAACGTGGTCTTCAACTGGAATGTTGGTTAAACCGCGTACTTTAGCCGTTTTATCCATGATTAAACGTTTAAATCGCGTGCCTTGAGCGTCGGTGAGAGAATCGACGTCGTCGAATTCACTCAAAGGCGAGAGGCATTTGGGATGACGCAACAGGTTCTTCGGCGACATGACAATTAAGGGCTTGCGGTAATCGCGGTGGATTTGGCGTCGGAGGAGGTGGAAGTAATTGGCCGGGGTGGTGACGTTACAGATTTGCCAATTTGTGCCTTGAATGGCTAATCGCTTGGTTTGGGACATGTCCGGAACGACGCGAGGATCTTCGTCAGACATTTGTAAGAACCTTTCCAATCGAGCGGAGGAGTGTTCTGGACCTTGACCGTCGTAGCCGTGCGGGAGGAGCAACGTCAAACCAGTTTGTCTCAGCCACTTCGCTTCGCCAGAGGAGATGAACTGATCGATAATAACTTGCGCAGAGTTGGCAAAATCGCCAAACTGCGCTTCCCAAATGACCAACGAGTTCGGATTGTCCAAAGAATATCCGAGCTCAAAACCGAGGACGCCGAATTCCGACAAGGATGAGTTACACACCGTAAAATACTTCAAGCCCTTTTCGGCTATTTTGTCTCGGTATAAGTTACGCAACGGTACAAACCTTTCGCCGGTACTTTGATCTTTGATAACCGCGTGTCGGTGAGAAAACGTACCTCTTTCGACGTCTTGGCCGGATAAGCGCACGTGGTTACCTTCGTTCAGCAGAGTACCAAACGCAAGCATTTCCGCGGTAGCCCAATCAACATTCTCTCCGGTTTCAAACATTTTCCTTCTGGCATCGTACACGCGCTTGACGATTTTGTGCGGCGTAAACGTTTCTGGAATTTCGGTAATTTTCGCGCCAACTTCTCTCAAGACTTGCGGGTCGACGCCAGTGTTGCGAATGGACGCGAATTGATCGGGCGATTTAAAGCCTTGCCAGTGCGACGAAACCCAATCGCGAAACTTCGGGACGTAGTTCTTCGACATCTCAAACTCCGTATCTAACTCTTTCAAGATTTCCGTGTGTTTTGCTTTCACCTCATCCGCCGTTAAAACGCCTTCCTTAACCAACTTTTCCGCGTATTGTTGATGCGCCGAGACGTGTTTTTTGATCACTTTATACATCAAAGGCTGCGTGAACATCGGTTCGTCGATTTCATTGTGACCAAACTTTCTGTAGCACACGATATCGACAACCGCGTCGGCTTTGAACTTTTGTCGCCACTCCAAGGCGAGTTGCATGACCCACGCGACGGCTTCGACGTCGTCCCCGTTGACGTGGAACACCGGCGCTTCGATGCACTTTGCGACGTCAGTACAATACATAGACGATCTCGAATGTTTGGGATCGGTCGTAAAGGCGACTTGATTGTTCACGACAATGTGCAAAGTACCTCCAACGTGGTATTCCGGAAGTTGCGACATATCCAACGTCTCGTATACGATACCTTGACCGGAAAAAGCGCCATCGCCGTGTAAAAGCACCGGGATGACCGTTTCTTTCTCATAGTCTTTGGTATAAAACTGTCTCGCCGCGCATTTGCCGATAACCACTGTATCTACGGCTTCTAAGTGCGACGGGTTCGCGAGTAACGACAGTTGGACTTTCTTATCTTGGTTCACGCCTCTTCTGGTGACCACGGACGTACCTAAGTGATATTTCACGTCCCCGGAACCGGTGTATTGCGATCCGCTCAAGCCCAACTCGCCAGTTGGTTTCGGTCCACCTTTAAACTCGTTGAAGATAGTTTGTAACGGCTTACGAATGACGTTCGCTAAGACGTTCAAACGTCCTCTGTGCGGCATACCAATGTTGATGTTCTTCACTCCCAAATCCGCCGCTCGATCGACGGCTTCTTCAAACCCGGGAATCAATGTTTCGCACCCTTCCAATCCAAATCGTTTCGCCGCGGTGTACTTGTTCGATAAAAACGTCTCGAACAATTCCGCGCGCGCTAATCGTTCAAACAGAATCTTCTTCCGTTCTGGTTTGTATCCTTTTTGAGTAGGCGTCTCGATCTGTTCTCGCAACCAGTTACACTTCTCGCGATCCATTATGTGCATGTATTCGTACCCTATGTTCCCACAATACGTCTCTCTTAATCGAGACAAAATATCTCTCAACGTCCAATACGGTTGATCTTCAGCTAAGAAACCTTTCATGCGCCAAGTTCCAAGGAAAAACTCGCGATCTAAGTCTTTCTCCGTGAAACCGTACAACTCAGGATCCAACGACACGTTTACGCTCTTCTTCCCCATCCCTAACGGATCGAGCGTAGCCATCTCGTGGCCAGCTGTTTGGTATGCGCGAACCAATAAAAGTAAGCGCATGGATTCTTGAATCAAATCTGAGGTGACTTCAGACGGAGCCGTCGAACTGCTTGGCGTGGCTCTCCTCTCTCTCGCCACCGGCGCGTTCCCGTTCTTCGCGTCTTCCCACATCGACGACAACTCTTTCCCGGTCATCCCTTTATCTAAACTCTGAAGTAAAGTCGACCACGATTTATCCATTCCTATTTCACCCCCCTCCTCTTTAAATCGTTTCTCCATCTCTTCTAAATACGCCACCGAATTCGCGTTCAAAAACTCGTCTCTCAACTCCCTCATCGGTGTCGGTTTATTCTGTTGTTCCGTTGGTTTCGACGGAGACGACGTTAACGTCTTTACCATAAAAAAAGACGATTGAGACGACGGATGATGAAAACGATGACGACGCGAACGCGTCGTCGTCGTCAAACCACCTTCACCACCAATCGTTGTTGCTCGTCGTCTCAAAGAGTTATAATAAAAGCGCCGATGAAAAATGATTCCATTCTTTGCACTCGTTGTCCCCAACGGTGATGATGGTGCCGTGATGCTGCTACTACTCCTATTCGCCCCTCCTCCTCCTGTTCCTCCTCGCACTTTGCTCCCCCAAGCGGCGGTGGTCGTCGTTCGCCACAAAAGCCCCGCTGCTCTTCTCGCCGTCGTCTCCCTCATCTCTCTCTCTCTCTCTCTCTTTACTAGTATTCGTAGTAAAAAGTTGTGTTTGAATCTGAAGACTTGACGCAAAAGTCTGCTGCTTGGCAAAGGCTTTAAACCCTAATTAGAGTAGGTCATTTGCTTTTTCAACAAAGAGAAAATTTTTCACGAGAAAACGCAGAAGAAAAAGCTCGTTGTTTTGTTGCGAATACTCCTTAAACAACTCATCAACAACAACAGTTTAATAATAATAATAATAATAACAACAACAACAACGATGAATTTCCAAACGTCCACGCAGAAAAAGTCGTGGACGTTTACGTCTCCGAACGAGTTAGCCGAGCGGAGACACGCGCAGAGGAAAAAAGCGTTGGACGTGTTGTTGTCGTCCTCATCGGTAAAGAAGAAAGAATGCGTTGAAGAAAATGATGAAAAACTAAAGATGATGATGGAAAAAGAATTCTCCTTCCCGACCGCGAAAGAGGAAGAGATATACCGGAAACGATTGGAGGCGAAAATAGACCCTTTATGTTCGGCGTTTAATTTACCGGTGAAAGTGACGCACAGCGCGACGACGTTGTTCAAGAGATATTGTTTAAGCAATCCAATCGTGTTGACAAATTTGAAAATAGTCATGGTGGCTTCGGTGTACTTGGCGTGTAAAGTGGAAGAGTCGTACGTGAGCGCGGAGCAATTATGTAAAGTGGTGAAAGATATCGATTATAACAAGGTGTTAAACGCGGAGTTGGCGGTTTTGCAAGGGGTAGATTTTCAGTTGATTTCGTTCGGCGCGTTTCGGCCGCTGCGCGGGTTTCGCGCGGATGCGATTCATACCGTGAATAGCGACGGGGGTGAGGATGGTAGTAGCAGTAATAATAATAAAGTGGTAGTCGTAGAAAAAATCAGAGAGTGTTATACTAAATCGCAGGAGGATTTAAAGAAGCAATTGTTGACGGATGCGATGTTTTTGTTCCCTCCCGGACAGTTGGCGTTGTCGGCGTTTTTGAAAGCGGCCAAGGAGGTTGGATGTAAAGAGTTGGAGGAGTACATCGTGACGAAATGTTTACGAAACGAACCGGATTTGCTGAAGAATTTAGATGCGATTGAAAAAATGACGAAAGAAGAAGGCGAGGAGCCGGAAGAAGCGGAGGCCAAGAAGGCTGATCAGGCGATGAAGGCGTTTCAGAAGAAGAACGCGAAAACGCTCGGCGCCGCTTTGAAGAAACAAGCGAGCAAGGAAAATTTAGCCGGCGAGGAGCCGGTAGAAGACGACGAGGCGAGGAAGAAAAAGAAACAAAAGGTGATGGAAGAGGAGAGAGCAAAAGAAGACGCGGCGTTCGATTGATGCAGTAGAGTATAGTAAAGCTTTTAGAATGCGTAGAATAAAGTAATAAAAAAGATAGTAGTGGGGTGATAATATACAACACATTTAATAAATATAGTTCGAATTTAGTTGTTTGCCGACGCGCGTTAGTTGCCGACGTGCATCATCAACTCGTAGCTCGCCATCAAATCTTTTTGCGCATCCGTCATGGCCGGTTTCGATTCATCCATTGCGTACGCGATTTCAGCTTTGACAGCCTTGTCTTGCTCCGGCGTCATGTCCTGTTCCGTCGTCGCTTTTCCTCCTCCATCGTAATCGTCGCTTAAAATATTGTCCAAATACGCGTTCATGTCTTTAATTTTATCAACTTTCGATTCTTCTTCGTCTTCTTTTTCGCCCAAACCTGCGTCACCCTTTTTATCGCTCGTCGTGTCGTCGTCCTCATCGTCGACGCCGAAGGAGGTTAAGAACTCGCCAGATTCCGAGAGAAATTTTTTCGCCTTGGCGCGGGCCGCTTTGATTTCCTCCACTTGATCCTCGTCTGGCTTGTATTTCTTCACTTCTTCTTCTTCCGCATCTTTCTCGAGTTCGGCTTGGATGTCCTCGACCGAGCGACCGCTGCTGCTGTCATCATCGTCGATTTCTTCGATTTCCTCAACCGTCGTCACGCCGCTGGCTTCATCGACCGTCACCGTAGACTTTTTGGTACTCGTCGTCGATGAAGTGGCCTCTGGCTCCGCCGCAGATTCTTCATCTTTTTTCGTTACTTCTTCTTCTTCTTCTTCTTCATCGTCGTTCGTTTCGTCTTCCACCATTTCTGATTCTTTTGCTTCTTCTTTTGCTTCTTCTTTTGCTTCTTTTACTTTTACTTTAGCTTCTTTATGGTGTTTTTGGGAGGAGGACGAGGAGTGTTTCTTCGCCGGCGCCTCTGGCGGCACTTCGGCGTCTTCCTCGGCAGATTCTGTCGCCATTTCCGAAAGATGGTGATGGTGTTTCGAAGAAGAAGAAGAGGAAGCGACCGTTTCTTTCGCCTCTTTCGTTTCTTCCGGCACTTCTTCCTCCTTTTTCTCGTGCTTCTTACCGCTGTGCCTCGTCTTTTTTCCAGAAGAAGACGACACCACCAAAGGCGGCTCTTCCTTCTCCATCGCCTCGCTCGCCTCTTCTTCCGCCGCCAACTCTTCCTTCTTTTCCTTCTTCTTCGAAGAGTGCTGATGATGATGCTTCTTGCTCTCCAAATCCGAGGTCAAAGTCTCCGCCGCTTTCTCTTCCACCTCCTCCTTCAACTCTTCGCCCTTCTCCTCCAACGCTTCCACCGGCGGCGAGTGCATGAACGACGAGAGCATAGATTTCGCGGATTCGAGAATGGATGTGTCTTTTTTCTTGTCATCGTTCTCTGATTTCGCCAACTTTGATGAGGAAGACTTCTTTCTGGAAGACTTTGTTTTCGTCTCGACGGAAGCGTCAACCTCAGCTTTGAGGGAGGAGGAAGCAGCAGACCCTCCTTTCCCTAACATTGCCATTCGTCTTGGAAGAACTCCACGACCAGCCGCCGTAACATCACCACCGGTAAAAGAAGAAGCAGATCCACCATTCGCGACGGCCAACGCGACCATGGCAGTCGCGCACACCGCACCGACGGCGCCTCCGTACGCTCTCATTTTGTTGGAAGATGATTTCTTAACAACAGGACTCACGCGTCCTCCTCCTTCATCAGATGATGAGGAATCACCCAACAGAGTCTGCGTTTCCCCGTTTATACTCGAACTGGTAGTACTAGTACTTCTACTCGTGGTAGTATTCATGATGATAAACGCTCTCTCTTTCTCTCTCTTACACTCTCTCTCTCTGAAGATATGTGATCGTATATCGCGTGTAGGTCTGGAGAGATACGAACATCGGTCGTTCCGCGGCTTCCGATATTAGTTTAGGGTTTACACTCCGATTTCTAAACCCTAAACCCTACTCCGAGAGCCCTTTTCCCCTCCTGAGAAAAGGAGGCGCCGCATTAGTACTACAACGGAGCGGAGGATGCCACGCTAGGAAAACGACGAAGGTGAGATTTACGCGACTTTGACTCGGCCGTTGCTGCGCGTGAAAGTTCTCTCTTCTTTTATCTGTCCTTCTTTTATTTGTCCTTTCCTTCTTTCCTCTCTCTCTGATTTCTTTTCTCATCATCATTCGGCGGACTACCCCCGGACCTTCCCAACACGTAATGGAAGCGATGGTTTCCAAGATGCCAACACGAACGATGGATAACATATTTAGGACACCTCTCGGAAACACTCGAGAGCCTTTCTCCTTCAAAACTAACTGATCTCGAATTATTACCGTCGGATTCTAGTTTGTGCCTCGGAGCGACATTCTTATTATTGTTTCGTTTGTTCCAACTATATTCGTTGTTGTTGTTGTTGTCGTTACACTACTGACTCGAAAATCACCAACTTTGCGCATTCGCTCAACAGAGAGAAAAGAGGAGAGAGCAAAAAAGACGCTCTGAAGAACTACGCATCTATCACCGGGAGGGAGTTCTCGCTCTCGGGTGTACACGAACGAAACTGCTCTGCTGCTGCTGTAAATGCTCTACTGTTACAAAAAGGACTACGTTCTACGTTCTATTGTGTAATGTGATTTGTACGCATACGCGAGCGCGAGACATACTCATCACTCGTTTCCACCTCCTTCGCGAGTACCACCACTCAATAATATCCCGCACGCCACGTTCCTCCCTTCCTCTACTAACACGTTAAACGTCGCCACGCAATTCGCGGTGTCCATGACCTCCACCGCCATGCCCATTTTCCTCGCCCACTTCAAGCTTTCCTCGGGAACTTGCTTCAGCGTTTTCCCCGTCCCGAACAAAATCACGTCCGGCGTTTCCTCTAAAAGTTTCGCGTAGATAAGCGAGTCGATGGAAATATCTTCCACTTTGAGAGGTTTCCACAGCGCGCGGAAGTTTTTGTGCACGAAAATGGACGATCGCAGTTCCTCTCGGTTGATTTCAAACCACTCGTCGGTGTGCGCGTCGATGCGGAAGTTCTTTTCCACTTCAGCGTCGTCTGAATCGTCGTCGAATAAATGGAACGAAGACGGGTCGCGAGTGGATACCGTCGAGGGAGGAGGTGGAGAAGGAGAAGATGCTGATGATATCGACGACGTGGCAAAGCAGCGGGCTTTTCGCGTCGTCGTCATCATCATCTTTAAAGGTTTCCGTCGCAGCATTTTTGTTTGGAAGTTTTCCTCTTCGAATTGGTTTTTCCAATTCACTTCATTATAAATACTCTGCTCTATCTACGATGCCGCCAAAGAAGAAGAAAGGTCCCGGACGACCGCCGAAGAAGAAGAATAAGACGACCACGACGACGCCGAAGAAGAAGAAAACGTCGACGCCGGAACCACCTTCTTCACCTTTGACGACGAACGAAGAATTTGAAGACGAACACGTGGGGAAACGCATCGAAGTGGAATACGGCACCGGAGGAACCAAACGATGGTACGTGGGGACGATTATCTCCTCGAAACCGGACAAAAATCTCGCCATGGTGTTTTACGAGTTCGACAAGCAGCTCGGGATCATCGATTTCCCGAAATTGAAGAGAGATACCAGGCTGGTGCCGAAAGCGTCGAGGTGGACGGAGAAGATGATGAAAGTTTTGCTGACGAAAGAGTTGAAGATTAAGAACAAACAAGACATGGAGAAAGAGTGGATGAAACAGGAAGGGAAGAGAGTGGAAGAAAGCGAGGACGAGGAGGACGATTTTGCGGACGAGGACGAGGATGATGATGATGATGATGAGAACGGAGGCGCGAAGAATGACGTCCCGGATGAAGTGTACGAGACGCTCTCGACGGACGGCAGATGGCGTTGGCCGACTTTGAATGAGCTGTACGAGACGAAATTGGTCAAAGCAGGGGCGAGGACGGGGAGAGAGGCGTTCGTGCTGACGACAATTACGTTTAAACATGCGTATCGAGAGGAGGAGGATGGGCCAATCGCGGAAGCTGGCGCGGCGATGGTGAGCGTAGGCGCGTGCGTTCGAGTGAAGGAGAAGAATCGATTGGTGCGAGTCGACCAGATCGACGAGAAGAAAGGAACGTTTAAAGGAGTTAGAATTCTTACTCGAAACGAATGTAGACACGAGTGGGTCGGGAAATTCATCGACGTTTGTCCAAAGCAAGGGTTAAAGCCGAACGAAATCAAAAGTATGTCGGACGAAGAGGCGAACGAGTACGAAATCTTCGTCACCGAGGACGATTCCGGGTGGATTGATATCGGCGACATCGTCGAAGTGATGAATGCGAGACATCATTTGGTGCAACCTCCGAAAAAGAAATCGTTGGAAGACAACGTGTTTGAAACCAGAGTAGCGACGATGAAGTTTACGAACACCGGGGCGAGTGGAAGGAGAGAGACGGAGTTGGAGGCGAAGGTTTTCAGGACAAAGAAAGTGACGTGTTTGAGCACATTTACGAGCGACGAGAAAACTCTCGCGAGCGAAAGAAAGCGAGTGATGGATAGCGTCGTAGCGTTAGTCGAAGAAGAGAGCAGCGCGAAGAAGAAGAAAGGTGCCACGAAGAAAACACCGGGGGCGTCGGCGGAGAAGCAGAAGAAGCCGGCGGCAACATCGGCGAAGAAGAAAGAAGTAGAAGTCAAAAAAGTAGTAGAAGGAAAAGTAGCGCGGAAACAGTCGACGCCGGAACCTCCGAGAGAAGATGAGAAAGATGCTGTCGATAAGAATAAGAATAAGAGTGCAGAAAAGTCGCCGTCGGCTGTGGGAATTATAACTCCTACCACCGCCACCAACGGCGTGCCGCCGGAGAAAAAGAAAGGCATAGAAGTGATTGAGTTCATCGTCCCAGAAGAGCAGAAGAAGAAGCAAGAACAGACAGCAAAGAAAAGAGTTCGAGAAAAACAAGAGGAAGAGGAGGAACAACGGAAGCAAAAGCGAGAGAAGGATGAAAAGTCTGCTCTCGCTGCGGAGGCATCCGCCGCCTCAGTAGTTGCTTCCGAGACGAAAACGCCGCAATACAAACGACCTCTCATTGGACAAAAATCAACACCAATGCCTTCCTCGGCCGGAGGAGGTGCGGGCTTTTCAATACCGAAGCAAAATGCGGTAGCACCGACGCCACCAGTTGTTTCTAGCTTTCAATCCGCGACGGCGCCGCCTCCCTTACCGCCGAATCCAGCCACGGAAAAACTGCGAGAGGCGATGAATCAACTCAAAGCGGAGTACGCGAACTGGCCTAACTTTTCATTCAAGAACGGGAGAAAATCAATGTTTCTTTTCGGCCCGAGCATTTTGTCGCACCCGTTTAATCCCCAAGCTAAAGCTTGTAAACAATGCGGGAAAGTTGGTCACTTCCAGAGAGATTGTCCTTCTTCGATGAAATACAACCGCTCCGGCGGCGGCGGCGGCGGAGGAATGAAGTGTTACAACTGCAACGGTTTCGGCCACAAATCTGCAGACTGTCCTGCGAGAGGAATTCGGCAGCAGCAGCAGCATCAACAGCATCGGCAACGAGAGAGATGGTAGGAAACAAACACAGCGCGTCTTCAAGTTAGACTTGAAAAGTAGTTTAAATTGTTGAAGTGACAAAAACGATGAAAAGGTAAATAAATTAAAAACGCTTCGTTTTCGATTGCGATACAAAAATTATGTTTCCATCCAGAAAATTAATCCTTCTCGCATCCGTCTTTGCGTTCCTCTTCTCGTTCAACGCAGGCGCCGCTACTACGTCGGATCCAACTGTCGCTGAGTTAGTTCGTCTGCTTCAAGACGGGAGCGATTATCTCATGAAAATGGTCGCGCAATCCGATCCGCGCGTTGCTGAGATCTTATTGACCAAACAGACAGATGGCGAAACGACGTCTTCGACGACGACGATGGCACGGCAAACGAACGGCACGGCAAACTCTACGTTTTTAGAATCTCTGGAGAATGATTTGGATGACTTGTTTACGACCTTTTTATCCTCCATCGATCCCAATGATGTCAACGCCGCTCAAGTTCGCATCGCGAGCAGAAGTGAAGAAAATTCTTCGAGCAGAAACGAGTTTTCCTCGACGTCTGATCCGTCGTGTTTCCCTGGCTGGTACAGGCCGAATTCGGTAAAGAGCGCGAGAATTTTCGGGCCGCAACTAGGAATTACGCTCAGAGCTGGCGAATGTCGCGTTGTTAAAAACATCACCAGCGCTTTGCGGAAAGTCGAGTGCGACTCGCCTTCAATCGCGTACTCGGTATTACCGGGAGGCGTGACTGCAAAGGGTGAAACGGCAGAACTTTTCGCCGGCGAAACGTGCGGAGTATCGGAAGCCGATCGAGATTTGGTTGAGATTTCTAAAGCGGATAGATTAATATCGTTCGACGATCCGTTAATAGTAGGGTTGAGTGATTTCGCGTGAGGTACAATACAGCTGTTATATTAATATTTTCCTAATCATCTTCGAAGAAGTGCCTGGTTCGTAAAAGAAAATCATCGATCTTCTTCGACTTTCGTCGCGGTGACGGTATACGCGTCTTCAATCTCCTCCAACGTTTTACCTTTCGTTTCCACGACACTGAAATATATCGAAGCGACGCTCAAAACGCCAATCGACGCGAACCCGAAATACGTAGACTTGATGCCAATTTGTTCAATCGCGTACGGCAAGTTTAAACTGACGATGAAGTTAGACCCGAAGTTTAAAAGCGTCGCGATGCCAACCGCTTGCGAACGGACTTTCGTCGGGAACACCTCCCCGACTAACAACCACGCAATTGGACCAAAACTCACTTGATACGCGCCTACGTATAAGAAAATAGCAGCCACGGAAATGCGCGCTTGCGTTTCTGAAAGTGCCGCTGCCTCGACGCCGGATCCCGCAAAATCCGGCGAGGCCAACGCTAGAACCATCAGCGACAACGTAATCAAGCTCACCCCGCCGAGTAACAACGGACGCCGGCCTAAACTGTCTACTTTCCACACGGCTATACCGGTCATGAATAGTTTGAACACGCCAACCACGACGGCAATGTTCGAGGCGCCTTGCGCCGACCACCCGGCCGCCTCGAACGTTTGCGTCGCGTAATACAACACCGACGGTTGCCCAGTTAATTGCTGAAACAAAACCACCGATAAGCCGACGTACAAAGCTTTCGCGTATTTCTTATCTAAAATCGCAAACGGCGATTTCGTTCTTCCCATCTCTTCTTTCCTCCTCACGTTCGCAAACATGTTGATCTCGTCTAATTCGTTCATCAATTCCATCTCGCTCACGTTCGGCCCTCGCAATTTTTTCAGCGCCGGAAACGAGTCCATATTTTTCGACGCCAACCATCTCGGAGAATCCGGTAAGATGAACCCAGCACCGACTAACGTCAACACTGCGAATGGCACAGAGGTTAAAAACATGGATCTCCATCCCCCATCTTCCCCGACGTACTGACTCGCGCAAAAATACCCGCACAAAATCCCAAACACAATCGCCGCTTCTTTCAAAGAAATCAAAGTTCCTCTCAGAGAACTCGGCGCGGTCTCCGCGATGTACACCGGCGCGCCGTGCATGGCAAATCCAATCCCTAACCCATAAATAGCTTTCGCAAAGATTAAAAAATCAACCGACTGCGCGTTCGCTTCCATAGTCCCGCCGATTAAATACAACACTCCCGCCAAGGCGATTTCTTTCCTCGATCCCAACTTCTCGCCGGCGCCGGCGGCGGCGACCGCGGATGCCGTCAACGCGCCAAAAAGAGACGCGGAGACAATTTGACCCGATTGCGACGCAGTCAAATTGAAGAAATCCGATGAGGATGTTTTTATGCTCTCCAACGCGCCCGAAGAGAGGCCAATATCGAGACCAAAAAGGAACCCGGCCAACGCCGGAAAGGCGAACGCGACACCGACTCGACCGTAATCAATCAATTTTTTCGTATCTTTCTTCATCACCTCGTCGTCGTTGTTCGAATACGTAGCTTTCGTTCGAACCAAAAATCCTTTCGATGATGACGACGACAACACCACTCTGTCGTCGGTATATGATTCACTCCTCGCAATACTACCGCGCGCGTCGGAACAGACACCAGAAGAAGAAGAAGATGATGTGTTTCGGTCTCCCCGAAATGCGGCAAAAGCAAAGGCACCAAAACGACTTTTCTTACGAAAACTCCGACGAGAAGAGGACGCCTTGTTGGTCGAAGAAGAAGAAGAAGAAGAAAAACTCGCGAACAGGGTGGTCGTCTTCACTTCTGCGAAGGTGGTGGTGGTCGGTGTCGCTCCGCGCATGTGAATACTAATACTGAGAGTAGTATTATACGTGATATCCTACGCACTTCTTCTGGAGTAACAAACCCCTAAAAATCAAAAGCTTCTGCAAAAGAACCAAAAAATATCCGCAAAAATGGCGACTGAACGAGAAACGCGCGCTTCTATCAACGACGCGTTGAAGAAGGAACACGCGAACCTGAAGAAGGAAAGTGAACGGCTGAAGAGTAACATTGAACGTTCGAAAAGAGAGATCGATGCATTGCGAGAGCAGAATGCTCGATTATCTCGCACGCTTGCTCGATACCAAAGAGAAGGTCTGGAGTTGAAACGAGAAGAGAGAAGAGTGACTCTGCGCAGGGAAGAAGAGAGAAGAGAGACTGAGTACGCGGAAGTTCTCAGGGACGCGTTCGACGTGAATCCCCTCGAAAATGGGGAGAGAGAGAATCCATCGCAAGTTCTGAGGCGAGTTTATCGAGAGATGATGGTCGAAGAGTGCGATCGCGACATAGAAGAAGCGTTAAAGAGAGAACTCGAAAGAGAGAAGAATTAATCGAGAGCAGTGGTGAGAGAAAAAAAGGTGAAATCTGAGCACTTTTTAGAGATACAAAATGTAGAGGAAAAAGGAGTTCTTCAAACACACATGTGGAAAATTCTTCATTATAATAAGATACACAATACAATAAACAAACACACGTACACAATAAACACACACATCTCACAACATCAAACGTAAACATGATGTTAACGACTTCTTTGCGACCGTTCCACGTTTTGGACGCCTCTTTAGCGGCTGAATTGGAGGACATGTTCTTCGACGCGGTGGATTCCGTGTTGCCTCCTTCGCATTCTTTTTCTTCCACGCGGGGGCAACAATCATCATCATCATCATCGCAAGAACAAAAGCGCGCGCTCTCCACGACGACGTCGTCCTGGAGAGGAAGGCAAGTGCAAACGAGAGAAACGAACCGAGGAACAATGGTGAAAATGAACGTTCCCGGCGTGTCCGCGAGAGACGTGAAGGTCACGTTAACAGGCGGTTGTCTTCGAGATTCTTCGAAAAAAGAAGACGAATCGAAACTTCTTTCTTCGATTGGGGTGCCCACGTCTTTGAGAATTGACTTTCTCGGCGACGAACGACAACAAGCGGAAAGAGGAGGAGGAAACAACATAACGATTAAGCTGAAAAGAAAGGCGACGTACGACATCGAAAACGCCAAAGGTTTGGTGTGCGACGGCGTTTTGCGGGTGGTCGTGCCGAAAGTAACTTTGCCGAAGGTCGACGTCAAGGTTGCCTCCGGCGCGGAAGCGGAGCGCCCTCCGGCGGAGGAAAGCGAAGTAACCCTCAAATTTGCCGTGGCGGGGTATTCGAGTTCTGATATTTCTGTCGAGTTGGATGCCGAGAGAGAAAGGTTGAAGATTTTTGGGGAGCTCAAAGATAAGTCGAGCGAGTTTGAACGCGTGGTGCCAGTACCGAGAGGGTTGCGCGCCGAGCACGTGACTTTGTGCGCGGTGGAGAACGGCGTGCTCGAACTCCGTTTGCGAGACCCGCTGGCAATTGAGAAGCGGATCGTGCCGGTATTGAGCACGTCGCCTCCGCCTCTGCCATCTCCACCGTCTCAAGAAGTGGCGGCGCAAGTCAATCAACCGATGATGACTACCACCACCATCACGGGCAGCGGAGAAGAAGAGAAGAAACCGACGGAACAACAAGACAACCGCGTGGTCTTAATGAAGACGGAAGTTCCCGGGTATTCCGCCAAAGACATCGAGTGCTGCATAAACGTCGATCGCACGATCGAAGCAAAAAGAAGCAACGGAAGAGGCGTCAAAATCGGCATCCCGAACTCAATCAACGTTGACTCCATCAAAGCGTACTGCGAACACGGCATCTTCCAAGTCCTCGGTGAAACCGAACCGCCCTTCACGCCGCGCGCGGTTGCGGTCGACATCGCCGGTCCGAGCGAAGACGCCGAGAAGCAAAAAATGCTCAAACAGTTGGAAGACACGATGGTCGAAGAAGACCAGGAAGAAGAAGAAAACGACGCCGTGCTCGTGAACAAGAAAGAAGGCGTCGAGGAAGAGAAGAAGACGAGCGCTTAAGCGCTCGTCGAGAGAGATACAAAAGAGAGACGCGTACTCATCTCGTCGCGCGATGAAAATCGCAAAAACGAGAACACAGAGAGAAAGGAAAAGTACTGGACAGACCTTATAAATAAAAGAACAACCTTGAGAACAATTGAACACACATACTCGAGTACTACTAAAAGAATGTTTCGTCGCGCGTCCTCGTCTTCGCTCTCGATCTTTTCCAGACGAGCGGTGTCTTCGATGGAGACTTGTTGTTCTTCATCTTCATCTTCTTTATCTTCTTCTTCTTCTTCTGTAAACGTCGGCGTTTTTAAGAGTGTGTTTTTACCATCATCGACGTGTCTTTCGTTGCGGCAAGCGCAATCGAAATCATCGTCTTCTTTCGCGGAAGGAGGACGATTTGGTCGTGCTTTGAACACGACGGCAGCGACTAAAGAAGAAACCAGTAACAAAAGTCAAAACGAAATTGAAATGAAAGGCATCACTCTGAGAGGCCGCCCGATGTATTTGGACATGCAAGCGACCACCCCAGTGGATCCGAGAGTTTTAGACGCCATGTTGCCATATTTCGTGAGCTCGTACGGGAACCCGCACTCGCGAACGCATTATTTCGGGTGGGAGGCGGAAAATGCGAACGAAGAGGCGAGGAAGAACGTGGCAGATGTGATTGGGGCGACGGAGAAAGAGATTATTTTTACCAGTGGAGCGACGGAGTCGAATAACATGGCGATTAAAGGCATCGCGAATTTTTATAAGTCGGGAGGGAAGACGCACGTCATCACGACGCAAACGGAACACAAGTGCGTTTTGGATTCGTGCAGGCAGTTGCAACAAAACGGATTCGACGTGACGTATTTGCCGGTGAAAACGAACGGTTTGATCGATTTAGAGGAGTTGAAGAAAGCTATTCGCCCTGGGGAGACGTGTTTGGTATCGGTGATGGCGGTAAATAACGAAATCGGAGTCGTGCAGCCATTGAAGGAAATCGGGGAGATTTGTCGCGCGAATAAGGTGTTTTTTCACACGGATGCCGCGCAGGCGGTTGGTAAGATTCCCTTGGACGTGGACGAGATGAAAATTGATTGCATGTCAATCTCGGGGCACAAAATTTACGGCCCGAAAGGTGTCGGCGCCATTTACGTTCGAAGACGACCGAGGGTTAGAATGGAACCAATCATCAACGGTGGTGGTCAAGAGAGAGGTTTACGAAGCGGGACGTTACCGACGCCGTTATTGGTCGGGTTAGGCGAAGCCTGCAAAGTCGCTAAAGAGGAAATGGAATACGATCACAAACACGTAGAAAGGCTTTCCAAACGATTGTTGGACGGGTTGAAAGAACGCATTCCGTATTTAGTCGTAAATGGTGACGAGGAGCAAAGATACCCGGGTAACTTGAACGTATCGTTTGCATACGTTGAAGGTGAATCGTTATTGATGGGTTTAAAAGATTGCGCGGTTTCCTCTGGGTCGGCGTGTACGAGCGCGAGTTTGGAACCGAGTTACGTGTTGAGAGCGCTGGGCGTGGAAGAGGACATGGCGCACACGAGCATTAGATACGGAATCGGGAGATTCACCACGGAGGAAGAGGTGGACCGCGCGGTAGAGTTGACAGCAGAAGTCGTGGAAAAGTTGAGAGAGATGAGTCCGTTGTACGAGATGGTGCAAGAAGGGATTGACATTTCAAAGATCCAGTGGAGCTCTCATTAGCAAAACATTTCAACGCTCTATTATTAAAATACATATATCTAATATACAAACAACATAATCATCGATTCATCGATCTTGCGCATCGTTACTACTCAACACTTCAATCTCATACACCGATAACGTGTACGCGTCGAGCGAGAATGGTAAGCCTCGTTGCCTTATAATTTCGCGAGCGAGTTCTTCCACGTTGAAGTGACCGAGATATTGTTTTTTCATCGTCAGGAGCGCTTCCTCACCAAACGCGTCTTTTAAGGATTGAATGCTCGTTTCCGGGGCGACGACGTAATAGTAATCGTATTCCTTTTTGGATTTGTTGTTTTTATCGATGACTTTCATTGAATGAGTAAAACGTTCGGCGCTTTCTTGCGAGTGTTCTTTGATGGCGATTGATTTCATCGCATCTTTTCCCAGGAAAGCGTTTGGCGGAGGATACGTGCGCCAAAACGCAACCAACGCTTTAGCACCGCGGTTTCCGGATCCCACACCATCGGGATCGGTGGCAAATGAGGGAAGATCTAGAACTACCGACGATATTCGAGCTTGGTGCGCAAACCCGTAAAAGATGGTCACCGACGCGTTGAACGTCACCCAAACGAGCCAGAAGAGAGAGAATTTCACGCGCACTCCACCGCTCGTTTTATTCGTGTCCTTATCCTTAACCGCAACAGGAGTTTCGTTCTCGTATAATCGAGCAAGCTCATAGCTCGCAACTGTAAGCACGGGAAGCATCGCTGGAAGTAAAAATCTAGCCTCTTGGTGCGAAGAAATCGACAAAACGGCGATGGAAGCGAAAGACGAATACAAGATTGGTCGCAAACTTTGACTCGTCTCCGAACCGTTCTCCTTCGTGTTCTTTTTCTTCAACACCGTTTCTTTAATCAATTTCCACACGCACAGCGCATACGCCGGTCCAAAGAGAACGAAACCATTCAACATCAAATGCGTCAATCTAAAGTGCTCGCCGTGATGTTTGCCCGCGAATTTCACGTTGTACACCAACGCGTGCCACGGCGCGAAATAAAACTCCTCTTCTGTTCTCTCGTAATATTTCGCGTCCAATTTAGCTATTGCAGATGCAACCACCGCAAACGAAACCGCCACAATCGAACTTCGTCTCAGAAACTCCATCATCAGCTTTGGCGTTTGCAAAAATCGAAAGGACTCGAATACCATCAAAGGCGCGACAAAAATCGCAAACGTAAACCGTACGAAGATTCCCACGGCGATTAATGCGCCTCTAAGAACCAACACAACATCCTCTTTCAATCCCTCCTTCGCCGTTTTCTTCTCGTTACTTCTATATGTCGTCGTTGAATCCATCATCCCGATCAAAACCATCGCGAATATGGTCGCTTCCATCCCGTTTGAAAACGGTCTCGCGTGTATCACAAACATCGGCCAAGACGTCGCCAGTAAGAGTGGCAAGTATCGCACGGGCGACGATGTGTTCTGCGCCTTATCAGAGATTCGCTTTACAATCGTTATCGCGACAAAATCGACGATTAAAGAATATAACGTCATCATCGCTCTCGGCGCGGCGAACAGCCACCAAGTGCTGCTCCTCGTAGGGGAAATCTTGAGCCAAATCCGATACGGCACCGAAGCCATCAAAGCGTGCGCGATGGAACTTCTCACCGGCATTTTCGCCGTAAACTCCCACGGAATGTGCGTCAACTCTTTCACCGTCGTCGTCGATTGCGTTTCGTCTGTTTCTCCGCCTGATGAAAACACGTCTCTAAATGCCGGTTGGATGGATTGAAAGTGTTCGTCTGGGTGGACGTATCCCGTGCCGAACATTGCAGAAACGAATCGAAGCAAGACGAGGACGCAATGGAGAATAAGAAGCCTCGCGTTCGTCGGTTTGGTGATGGTGGTGGTGGTGGTCATTTTTATACAGCGCGGCGTGATAGTATTGCACGTATGAGTGAAGAAAAGAGTTGTTGTCGACCACTAAATGGAAAAAAGCAGTGAACAGCTTCAAGAAGATATCAACTCTTCAAACCGTCCAAGCGCTCGTCGCCCATCATCTTCCGATCGAACCCGTCGTCACCGTATCGACTCCCGAGCAAAACCCCGACTTTAATCTTTTTATCGTTCGATTGATGCACTTTTTCCAAGAACTCCGAGTATCCGTTCATGGTTTCTATGGATTTACTCTCCATCGCCGGACAGCGGTGTGCCGAGACGCGTTGGAGGAGAGGACAGTTTTGGAAGAGGTCGCGAGGCAGTCCGAGGAGTCGAGGGTTATCGTCTAAGAGGATCGTTTTTATTTTCGGTGGCAGGAAACTGTCCGGGATGGAGAGAAGGTTACACTTGGTCGCCGCGAACGAGGTTAAGCTTCGCCATTTTTCTTCGTTCTCACGGTCTTTCTCCTCGGAAGGTGTCGCCGTGGGAGTAGCATTAGGTGTTGAAGACGACGACGACTCCGCGCTCCTTCCTAATCGATCCAACCTCCCGTTCTCGCTCACGTCCACGTCTTCTAACATCTCCATCTTCCCGAGTTCCTCCAAGTTTACCTCTTTCAACATATTGCCTCTCAAATTTAAACTTTTCAGCTTCGTGCAGTGTTTCGTTAATAAGCGCCAATCGACCGTTTCGATCGCGTTCGCGTGTGCGTCCAACACTTTCAACTGTTTCAAATGTACGAAAAACGTGTCCAATGATTTCAACGTATTCTTCCCGAGGATTAATCGTTGCACGCTTTTGCCGATATCCACGAACACGCTGATAGGAATTTCCGCTATGCGGTTGTTCGTCACGTCTATCGTCTTTATTTTATTGTCCTTCGTCTGCATCATCTCAACTAACGAAGCGATGGGTTCCAGGGGAATCCGCGTTAACGAACAATCGCGGAGGGAAACGATGCCGGTGGAGTGCCAGTTTTGCACGCGCGTTTGGACGTTTTTTTTGGTGAGTTTATTAGTAGTATTAGTACTCCTCGAGGACGGTTGATCCTGCGGTGTAGAAGCGCAGCAACCCATCTCGGTGACGTGATGATGAAGAGGAAGATGCTGATAGTTTTGTTGTGAGGAAATTTTATTACAACAGACTACGCGTTCAATGAAGAAGTACATGACTTCATTCTCCACATCTTCATTTAGACGAGCGTCTGTTCCTTTTCTTGTTCCGAGCAGCGTTGTCGTCGTCGTTATCTCGCGGGAAGTAGTCGTCTTCCTTGTCGTCTTCGTTGGATGTCATGTTCTTCTCGACGGTGGTCGCGGCAGCGGCTTTTTTCATCTCTTTGAACATCGCTTTCCTCTGTTTCTTGTGTTCCAACTTTTTCTTCCCGGCGCGAATGTCTCTCGAAACGTAGCCTTCTTTGTTGTCGACTCGGTCTCTTCTCGGGTTGTTCTCGCGTCCGTCCTTTCGCAACGGCTTGTACTTCTTTTCGTTTTTATCCGCCTCGAGATTTAACAACCACTTCGGGACGTCGCAGCCGCTGCGTTGCATCACTCGCGCGATGGAACGCACCGTGCCTCTTTTCGCGTCTTCTTCGGTGAAGAAAGTGACCGCGTTTCCAACTCGGCCGGCTCTTCCCGACCGTCCGATGCGATGGATGTACGCCGTGCTCGTTAACGGGAAATCAAAGTTGACGACGGTGCCTACGGCGGCGAAATCCATCCCTCTGGCCATCAAATCCGTGGCGCACAAGCAGTTCAGTTTGCCTATTCGGAACAGATCGACGATGGATTTGCGTTTCTTATCGGACATGTCCGAGTGAATTAACCCAACTTCGCCTAACGCACCTCCGGTTAACTCTTTCGCGACTTGGATGCATCGATCTTTACTCTGCGCAAAGATAATCAATGGCGTTTGAACGCCCTTTTGGACCATTTGCTTGACGGCTAAAATTTTCCCGCTCTCTTTGCCACAAAAGATGAGTTTTTGCGAAATGGATTCGTTGGCGGAGTTTCTTTCGCCGACGGTGAGACGAACGCAGTGATGCATGACGCTTCGCGCTAATCGCTCGGCGGTTTCCGGAAGCGTCGCGGAGAATAAAGCTTTGAGACATTTTTTCTTTTTGGTCGTCTTCGATGAGGGACTCTTTTTCTTTTTCTTTTTCTTTTTATCGTCGTCGTCGTTTGTATCGTCTGGATTATCGCACGCGTGCACGACGGCATCTATTTGCTCCACGAAACCCATCTCGAAGAGTTTATCGGCTTCGTCCAGGACTAAGAATTCAACCGCGTGCGTCGAAATTTTCTTTTGTCTTAAAAGCGACGCCAATCGTAACGGGGTAGAGATGAGAATGTCAACTTTATCGAAATCGTTCGCCGCGTTCGCTTTGGAGAGTTGCGTGACCCTGTGTTATATAAAGGAAAAGGGAAGAAGAGATTGTTAGTATACACGCACAAGAGAAAGAAACGAAAGAGAAGAAGAACAGAACGATATTTGTTGATCAGAGCTGCTATTCACTGTCGACTCTTTAGCGCCAACCGTTTCTTCAACTCGTAAAAATCACAAGCGTCCTCTCGTCGGATATCAAACACCAACGTCTGCTTCACATTTCTACACTCAGAAGAATACAGAGAGACACCTCACGAAACGCCTTTTAAATGGTCGTAAAAAAGACGTCACAGGTTTCAGTTCTTCTTCACTTCAACAACGAACAATGAATGCGATATAAAGAAAGACGCGTGAAAGAGGAAAGAAAGAAATCTCGCGCACCTCAATCCGTCGCTCAACAGAGTACAAATCCTGGTCGATTGCGTCGCCAACTCTTTCGTCGGCGCTAACAAAATCGCTCTCACCCCCCCATCTTTCCTCTTCCCGAGTCGCATAAATATAGGTAACAAAAAAGCGAGCGTCTTCCCGCTCCCAGTCGGCGCCACCGCCAACGTCTCCACGTCTCTCAGCATCATCGGTATCGCTTGTCGTTGAATCGGCGTCGGCTCGAGCCATTTGCACTCCTCTAATCGTGTAATCAAAGACTTCGAACATCCGTACGTGGTTTCTAAATCCTTAAAACTTTCCAAAGGTGCCGGTATCACGTTTCGCGAGTCGTCTCCTTTCACTTTAATCTTGTATTCTTTTCTGCGGATATTCGCCAGTTCCTCCTCCGTTTGGTGGTGACCATTCGAGTGCAAATTTGCCTTCTTCTTCTTCGCGTTTGCATTTTTCGCAAACATGGATATCTTTCGTTCGTCGTCGTTTACGTCGTCATCGCTACTTTCATCGTCATCGTCGTCATCATCATCATCAGAAGAGGACGAAGAAGAGGAGGAAGAAGACGCCTCCGACGATGAATTCTCTCTCGTTTCCGTCGTCGTTTTTTTCCCGCCGTCAAAACGCTTCCTCGATTTTGTTGCGAATTTCTCCAAGTCGTTCCCGAACCTCTTGTTGTTGAACTGCGCTAAATTCCCGCACAGATTGGCGAACGCTTTCGAGGCTTTCGAATGCACGAGATTGAGCGAGTTTGAGGACGTCGTTGGTTCGTGTGTTGTTGTTCCCATGGTGTTGTTGTGCAAAGCAGAAATGTGGCAAAAATACTTCCAGACGGAAGAGTCGTTTCTCTCTCGTTTTCCCAAAAAAACTCTCTTTGTTGTGCGTTTTTGTTCTCGTTGCGATGCTGTGTATGTCAGTGCATGCGATGATTTAGAACTACAAATGATGAGCTAATGTTGAGTACGCATGTGGTATTTCAAACCACTAGATTGACGATACCTCTTCTCGCAAACGTGGCATTCGTACGGTTTCTCGTTCGTGTGAGTACGCTTGTGGGTTTTCAAATTTTCAGATCGACTAAAACGCATCTCGCACACATCACACTCGTACGGCTTCTCGTTCGTGTGAATACGCATGTGTCTTTGCAAATGACCATATTGACGAAAAGCTTTATCGCAAACATCACATTCGTACGGTTTCTCCTTCGTGTGAATACGCTTGTGTATAGTCAATGCAGATGGTGTTACAAACACCTTCTCGCAAACATCGCACTCGTGCCCTCTCTTCCTCTTCACTCCTTTAGCAATGCAAGCAGCTTCCTCTTCCCGCATCTGATGATTTTGCTCCACGACATCGTCACGCGGCACGCACATAATCCTCCACAATCGCTCTACGTCGTCGTCTTCTCCCTCTTCTCCCTCTTCTTCTTTTTGTATCTGATGATGATTTGCCTCGAGATCATCGTCCTCGTCAGGAATCTTCAAACACAACACCAAAGGTTCTTCTTCCTCCACTTCTTCTTCTTCTTTATCTCTCGAAACCTTCAAAACCGTCCTCGCGTTCACCGCGCGTTTAGGATGTGGATTCTTTCGTCTCATAGTGTTATATACTTATTAGTATATGCGAGACTTTAAAAGAGAGTCGCACGAGGAGGTTGAAGAAGAATGCGCATGTCTGATGTGATCAGAGAGAGGAGGAAAAAAAAGTTGAAAAAAATGGGGCAGAGTCACAAAAAAACAACAACACGACGACGAAAAAAAAAGATAAAATAACCGCATTATTGTGGTTTA
>Ga0255752_10000833_pt1 | contig 37276 bp, 31 predicted proteins | sample 011ome_25_FD_179952 | JGI IMG/M metagenome (GOLD analysis project Ga0255752, IMG submission 179952) | Coastal salt marsh microbial communities from the Groves Creek Marsh, Skidaway Island, Georgia - 011512CT metaG (version 2) | ecosystem: Environmental > Aquatic > Marine > Intertidal zone >... | reverse complement strand
AAATTTCCTTGTCCTCAAATCCTTTTGTATATTTCTGGAATATAGAATCTGATGGCTTAGAGAGTTTTTGGGTATGCCCTCGTCTTCTGGGTATGGGGCCTCCTAAGCTATCTCTTGTTTTCAAAAGGTATTGAATTTCAGGAGAATCCTTGGGTGGTCTAACATAGGGCAGTTTCTCAATATCTTTATCCGACACTGGAATGTCAAACTTATCTCTGAATGCTTTTATATTGTCAAGAGTAAGTTTTTTAACTTGATGGGTTGTATTGTCCGCTTCTCTTGAACCTGTCCCATATCCTTTGGTAGTAAGAGCTAAAATTACTGTAGGAGCGCCTGAAGAATTTACTGCCTTATGATAAGCGGCATAAACTTTATAAGGATCATGCCCTCCTCTGTTTAATTTATAAATATCTTCATTAGTTAAATCATCTACCATCTCCAAAACATCAGGATCTTGTCCAAAAAACTTTTCTCGAGTGTAAGCCCCACCTTTTGCTTTAAAATTTTGAAGCTCTCCATCAACAACTGCATCCATCAGCTCTTGAAGTTTTCCCTCTTTATCTCTTGCGAAAATTGGATCCCACAGCCTTCCCCAAATAACCTTAATCACATTCCATCCAGAGCCCCGAAACTCCCTTTCAAGCTCATGAATAATTTTGTTATTTCCTCTAACTGGACCATCTAACCTCTGTAAATTACAGTTTATGACAAAGATTAAATTTTCTAACTTCTCCCTTCCAGCCAAACCAATTGCGCCTTTCGATTCAGGTTCATCCATTTCACCATCCCCGCAAAAAACCCAAACTTTTCTATTGTTTCTCGGGGCTAAGCCTCTTGCTGATAAATATCTCATAACATTAGCTTGATAAATTCCCATGATTGGTCCCAAACCCATTGAGACTGTAGGAAATTGCCAGTACTCAGGCATTAGCCATGGATGAGGGTATGAGGAGATTCCAGGTTTATTAACCTCACGTCTAAAATTATCCAAATCATCTTCTGAAAAATACCCTTCCAGAAAACTTCTTGCATATATTCCTGGTGATGAATGTCCTTGAAAATATATTAAATCCTCTTGGCCGTCTGCTGAGCCTTGAAAAAAATAATTAAAGCCAACATCATATAGCGTCGCAGAAGAAGAAAATGTGGCTATGTGGCCACCTAAGTCATCTGAAGATTTGTTTGCCCTTAAAACCATCACTAAAGCATTCCATCTTATAAGAGATCTTATCTTTCTTTCCATAAAAAGATCTCCAGGCATTTTTGCTTCTTCATGGACTGGGATTGTATTCCGAAATGGAGTAGTTAAATTATAGTTAGGAATAGTTCCCGATTCTGTTAGTTTTGATGCTAGTTTTCCCAAAATTAATGAGGCTCTATCTACGCCCTGCTCATCAATAATATTTTTTAAAGCATCTAACCATTCTTTAAGTTCAGGATCATTAATTTGAAGGTTTGATGGTGGCTGATTTTTCAAAATTTATTTTTTTAATTTGACAACGCTGTCATTATATATAGATTAATTTATTGTTGTTATTATATGTCTTCTAATAAATTTCACCAGAAGGAAAATAATTATGCGTTTTTCATATCATCCATCAATGTGCAATCCCTCATTTTACTTGGAGCTGGGTAAGGCAGCTGAATCTGCAGGTTTTGATGCAATTACATTTCCAGACAGCATATGTTACCCAAGAGAATGTGACTCCACATATCCTTATAATGATGATGGAAGCAGGGAATTCTTAGACGGTGTTCCCTTTTTGGAGCCATTCTCTGTTATTCCAGCAATTGCAGCTGTTACAGATAAATTAGAATTTTCTACATCTGTCTATAAGCTGGCCCCTAGACAAGCCGTTACAACTGCTAAGTTCGTTACAACATTAGGAGTCATGACAAATAATAGATTTCATTTTGGTGTTGGAGTGAGTCCATGGTATGAAGATTTCTTAGCCACAGGAGAAAGATGGGAAAAACGTGGAAAAAGAATGGATGAGCAAATTGATATTTTAAAAGGTCTGATGAGTGGAGAATATTTTGCATATAAAGGTGAGTTTTATGATATTCCTGAGCTAAAGCTTTGCCCAGCACCCACGAAACCAGTTCCCATATTAATTGGAGGACACTCAAAGCTTGCATTAAAAAGGGCCGCAAGAGTTGGGGATGGTTGGATAAGTGCTGGATTAAGTTTAGAGGAAACAAAAACACTTATAGATCAAATAAATGAGTATAGGGATGAGTTTGGAACACTGGATCATCCAAATTATCAATTCCAAGTAATGGGGGAAGCAGCCTATTCACCTCAAGGAATTAAGCAATTAGAGGAGCTGGGTGCTACTGAAGTAATTGTTGCATTTAGAAACACATATGAAGGTGGGCCAGATAACAGAACTCTTGATGGCATGATAGATGAAATTAATTGGTATGCTGATGAGGTTATTAATAAATCTAATTAGACTGGTCGGGATGGCCGGATTTGAACCGACGACCACCTCACCCCCAGCGAGGTGCGCTACCAGACTGCGCTACATCCCGAAATATGATTAATTAACAAATAAAATGCTTACTTTTTTTAAAAATTTTATGGTAATTAAAATTAGTGTTTTTTTTCTACAATATCTGTAGACTATCCATTATAATATTAGAATACTTATTATGATAAGTAATAATAGTAATTTACATTAAACAAACGGTTGTTGCGCATTGAGTTAAAATGTATGATAATCATCTTTTTTTGGAGACTCATTAATAATGGCTAAATTAAAAAATAAAATAAGTTACATGCTAGCACTCGTTGCTCCATTGTTTTTTGTGAACACATCACATTCACAAACAGTGTCTGAGGATGCTAAATCTGCAGGCTCAGATGACGAAGCAAAAAAAGAATCATCCGGAACCTTAAGTGCTGGCGCTATAGCCGCTGCAGTAGCAGCCGCAGCAGCCATCGCTGCAGCAGCTGATTCAGGTAGTGGTGGTTCTGCTGGACCTGTCATACCCGCACCAACACCAGCTCCACCGCCGAGCCCAACACCAGCTCCAACACCAGCTCCAACACCAGCACCAACTATAGTGATTGAAGTCCCAGTTGAAGTTACTGAAAATGTTACAACTACCACAAATACCAGTACTGCCACTAACACTGTTGTATCAGTTCCTACGAACACAAATACGAATACAAACACAACAACTAATACAACAACTAACACTAATACAACAACCAATACGAATACCAATACAACTACGCTTACTAATATTGCTACTCAAACTAATACAACTACGAATACAATTACATCAACTGTTAATTCTCAAACAGGTAGGGTTTTTGATCCAAGCATTCAAGCTTCAACTAAAACTGAGGAACTAGATGGAATTGCCGAAGCTGGTGAAGTAATTAATGTTCAGCTTACAGACCTACAATTATATGATCTTCCCATTGTACTTCGTGATCAAGAAGTAAATATCACAGATCTTGAACTTAGAGACCTTGAACTTAGAGACCTTGAAGTTGACCTTGTGGATCTTGAGCTTACCGACTTAGAAGTTCAGATACTTACTGAAGTTGAAGAGATTCAGGAAGTAACAGTTGAAATTCCAATTGATATAGAGATTGAGCAAACAAACACAGTTATTACAACACAAACTGCTCAAGGGAATTAGTTCTTAATCTATTAAATCTATTAAAGCCTCCTGGCTTTAATAGATTTTTACTTGTAATAGAATGAAATATCTAATTGATCTTGTTTTGGATGAACTTGTTGAATAGTTCTCATTACTCTCCGTGTTTCTGGATCTACCCAATATCTATTTGTAAATTTCCACTTAAACCCTTTCGTAGTAACTGACTCTTCGTAATACATTAGATCGTCCTCATTCATAGCAATAAATTTTGATGCAGAAGAATGACCAATAGATGCTTTTGGGGAATAAAGAAGCATTTGAGAATCCAAATAAGTAGTATGATTATAATCAAGTGAAAAATTTAAGTGATTGTATATTTTCATATCAAACAAACTTCCAGATATTGAAATTACTTTACCGTTAAATGTATTTAGTTTTTCTCCTGATGAAGAAATCCATGTATATATACCATCATTGATCTCAGAGAGTGTCATTATTGCTATTCCAGACTTTCCAATCTTTACTTTCGCAAAAGAATATTCTTTATTTTTTATAAATTCATCATTAACAAGTATGTCATCAACACCAAAAACAGCAGTTTTAACCATAGGAAAAATTTGAGAATAAGAAATAGAATTACATGAAGTACAAAGCAGCAAAATACAAAGATTAATAAAAAGCTTATTAATCATATAAATCATCCCAATCTCTATTAATATTTAAAAACTGAGCCTGCTCTGTTATGCCAAATAAGTGGTGTGAGTGCACTAGTGCTGCCGCTCCATCACGGGTTAAAGGCTTTAAACCAAAACTACTGGTACCTTTAGAATAATTCTGAAAAAATATATCAACTGGAATGTGAAAATAGAACCCTTTATCAAAACTACCCTCTCCAAACTCAGCTTTTGAAATATCTGTCAGTGAGAAAAAAGCACCTATTCTAAGTCCACTTTTAAAACGCCTCGAAAAATCAAAATTTATGCCAGAATCTTCAGCAAGAAATCTACCACCTTTAAGAGCAATTATTACTTGAGAAAACGGCTCTTTGTAGAAAAGGTTTAAGTGACCAGTAGTTGTTTCATAATCTATAAATTTAAACCTTTGATTATATGCTCTTTGCCTCACTCTCCAAAGCTCAGCCCCTATCGCAAAATTACTATCAAATGGTCTATACAAAACTTCTCCACCAAAACCTCCAAACATTTCTTCAAAAATACCCATAGATAATTTTGCATACCAATTATTTGCAGGTGTCATAAAATAATTTAATTGCACTCTATGGATACCAAATGAAGAACTCTGCTTCAAGTATTGAACTATCTCCGTTCTTACATGAGGAATAATACTGTCTGATGCTAATTTAAGACCACCAAATCCATCGATAATTCCGGCAGATGCAGATGTCACTAGCGTTAGTTTTTTTGAAAAGATTGTTTCTGAATGCAAGGCTAGTCTGAGATCACCAAAATAAAATCCATCAGGACCACCAATTTGAGATCTAACAGATGGAGATAGTTTCCATAAAAAAGCGGGCAGCTTTGATTTTGGTCTGAACTCATAATTATTAGGATTGTAACTATAAGGAGTTATCTGAGATGATCTTTCAACTAACTTAAATAATTTATCTTCTTCATATTTTGAAAAATCTGCACGATTAATTTTTACAGTGTGCATGCCAATGCCACCATTAATATTAGAAATTTTAAAATTTTCAATATAATCTGGGGTTATCTCATTTAAAACTCGTGCAACTCTTCCGCTAGAAAGAATAAAGCTTTTAAATGTATTTTGAGAGTACACTACTTCGATAGTATTATCAGTAATCTGCGCATTTTGAAGAGCAAGCTTTCTTTTTCCAAGCTCTTGCAGTGAGGTAAGATATACATATCTTTGATCTCTTAAATTTATTTTTTTTAAAATCTCAGCATTTTTAACCTTCTGATGATAATCATTTTTAGAGAATATTGGAGCTTTCTTTCCAAGTGAAGCCTGAATAGAAAAGCCAAAATTTAATGTGTTGCCTTTGATATAGCTCAATTTAAGGTGAAAATTATTATTTACAGGATAGACAAATCCAAAATTTACTTTAGATTCTTGTTTTTTTACAGGCCTAAATGCTAATTCAAATGAATCTCTGCCTAGTGGAAAACCTTCAGAATTATAGTCAGTCCCATCATACTCAATTTTCAACCTAAGACCCTTCATGTTTGGCAGAAATAATTCTATGCCGCCAAATAAACCAGCATCTCCTCTGAAAAAATAACCAGTATTGAATTCACCACCCAAAGTATTAGATAAATTCGTACGATTATCAAAAGTTTGACTAATTTTTGATAAGGGGTTTGAGATTGTATTGGATGACATGTTGCCCCATCCGATACCTAAAGATAAATCTAGGTTATTAAATCTCTTGGATGCAACGAGGTATTCAGAGGAAAATACTCCAGTACCTGCTAAATCTCTTGCGCCTAAAGCAATTGCTGGCATTCGTATACCTTCTTTTAGTAATAATATTTTTGCATCAAAACTTTTATCCTTATAAGTTTGATTCCCACTAAAATCTGGTGAGTTACTATACAATGCATTGTTAATATCAGTGTATTGATAAGATGCCTCAAACCATGAAAATGGGTAAGCAACAATAGATCCTCTAAGGTAGGGTTCGAAATCTGCCCAAGAAAAGGCAATGGAGCCTTCCTGTTGCATTCTTGCAGATGGCATTTGAATTAATCCAGCTCCTCCATAATTGCTATAACTGCTACTTTCATGATTTGGGTAAATATAGTCAAATTTTTCAGCAAGAACTTTTACTGAGAAAAAAGGTAATCCCAAAAAGAGTAATGACAGGCTAATTGAATTTATTGCGCCATTAAGTCTTTGCATGCAAAAGACTTAATTACTAATACTATTTAGGGATGCAATTGATATGGCTAAGCTGCTTAGTATTGGTGATAGCGTAGATGCATACACTATACCAGAGAGCTTTCCAACATCCCTTGGGGCATAGATAATCGACCCTGGATAAATTTCAATGGAAGATTTACTCATAAAAAATTGAGCTTGTTGGTAAACATTGGCACGGCCATCTGGATCGATTACAATCAATTTTTCACTAGCAGACTTTTTAAGTCCTCCAGCAAGCTTCAAGTAATCTTTTATATTATAAGTTGAATTATATGTTAAATTTATAGGGGTATTAAACTCCCCAAATAAATATACAACCTTCTGCAACGCGGGGATATGAATTTCATCTTCGTCCTCAAGTAAAAGATCATTAGCAGGATTCTCTCTAAGGTCCTCAAGATCAAAATTAACAATGACTCGTCCTTTATACTGCTTAGATCTTATCTCCTCAATCAACAACTCTAATGATTTAGAGTTTATATCAGAAGCTCCAGGTTGCCCAAAACTTGAAACTATATAATTAATAGTATCGCTATAATTAATTTCGGCATAAAGCTTTTCTTTATCGATTACATTTTTTCTGAATAAAGCCCCTCCATAAACATAAGCATTATTTTTATATCCACCTGCTCTTATAATGATATCGGATAGCTTCTCACCCTCTAAAAAATAATATTTACCAGGTCTATTCACCATTCCTGAAATGTTAACAGTCATCAATTTCTCAGTTAAGCTTTCAAAAGATGGAACCATGACAGCATCTCTAGCATTTAACTTAAAGCCCTGATGTGAATCGATTGGAACTTCTAAAAGTTCTTCACTGGCTAAATCAGCCCTTTTGACCATCACAGAATTAAAACCTGCAAAACTCTCTGAAAAACCTCCAGCAAAATTGATTAAGTCATGAAGTGACTCATCTGGAAGTGCTTCATATATTGCTGGGTTGTTTACAGCGCCTGAAATTGGGATTTGAATAGAACTTGGCGCTACGAAAATTGAATCCCCTGATCGTAAAGTTCCATAAAAATCAAATTTGCCTAATATAAAAATATCATATAAATCTATAATCTTTAAAATTTCACCATTTCTTCTTACTTCAACTCTTCTATAGGAACCATTTTCTTTAATACCTCCAGCAACATTAAGAGCAGATAAAATACTTGATCCACCACTTAACGTATAAATTCCAGGACTTTCTATGCCACCAAGCATAAGAACTTGAATATCTCTAAGCTCAGATAAAGTTAGAGTGTAGTTGATGCCAAGAGAAGTAGAGTCTATAAGGGATGAAACCAATTCATTTGCAGTTTGGAGACTTTGACCCGCTATATATATTTTACCAATATCTGGGATGACAAGTGAGCCATCTCGCTGAATAGTGAGTTCATGTTGTTCAGACACCCTTCCAATGAGATTAAGAAGGAACTTGTCTCCGACATCAACAATATATTTATTATCTAAATTTGGAATATTTACAGGCATAAAGCTTGATTGTATTGAGCTAAAGAAAGAATCACCAAATCTTTTTAAACCAATAAAACCATTTTTAAGATCCTCTTCAAGCATTCGCTCTTCTAAAAATTCAAGCTTTTGCGAAAGGTTTCTTAGAATTTCCTTATTCTTTTGAACTGAAGTTTCGGATCTAAATAATTTATCAAGTTTGTCATCATCAGCGTTATTGTCGCTATCTATTTGATCTCTGAGGGAAGGAGACAATCCCTCAAGAAAATCTTCAGAAAGAATTGTGCCTTCGGCTTGACCATGAGAGTGAGAGCTCATAAAGCTGATGGAGAGAAGCATAAATACAGAAAATATAGTTTTTTTCTCTAAATACTTAAATTGAAACATCGTTGCAGACTAATAAATGTAAAGAAATCAATTATATATGAATTTTATAAAAATCTTATAAATTCGAGCTTTATATTGCAATGATTTGCAGTCCTAAGATTAATTTATTTAATCAGATTGAAAAATATCTCTAGTAAAAACTTTTTTTGATACATCTGCTAGCAATGGATCGAATCTATTGGCAACTATCAGATCCACACTCGTTTCAAAAGCTTGAAAATTCTTTATAACTTTAAAGCCTAAAAATGTATCTCTATGAATATCAGGTTCAAAAATTACAACGGATATATTTTTTTTCTCTAAACCTTGCATAATATCAATAATGGCAGATTCTCTAAAATTATCAGAGTCTTTTTCATGCCAAGTCTAAAAATTCCAATCGATTTAAATCCCATTGAAAATATATAATTAACAATGTAATTTTTTCTTGTCTTATTAGATTCTATACAAGCTTCGATAATATTATGAGGAATATTATTAAAATTAGCTCTTAGTTGTTTTGTATCTTTTGGAAGACAGTAGCCCCCATACCCAAAGGATGGATTATTGTAGTAATTACCAATCCTAGGGTCATACGAAATTCCTTCAATAATGCTTTGAGTATCCAGACCTTTACCAATACAAAAATTATCTATCTCGTTGATAAATGCAATGCGCATCGCAAGATAGGTATTAGAAAATAATTTGGTAGCCTCTGCTTCATCTGATGTCATATGAAGGATTGGACATTTTGGTTCCAAAGAAGCTTCTTTTAATAACGCAACAAAGTTTTTGGATTCTTTTGAGTTATCTCCAATAATAATCCTGGAAGGATAAAGATTATCATGTAGAGCCATTCCTTCTCTTAGAAACTCTGGTGAAAAAACTATATTTTTAGTGTTAAATTTTCTTTGCATTGATTGAGTGAAGCCTACAGGTACGGTTGATTTAATAATGACCAAGCTCTTAAAGTCTTGAAAATCAGCTATTGTTTGAAGAATTTTTTCAATCGAGGAGGTATTAAAATTTTTTGTTTTCTCATTAAAATCAGTAGAGACAGCAATAATTATGTAATCTACATCAACAAGGCATTGACTAGGGTCTAGAGTGGCGCATAAGTCCAAATCGCATAGTTCAAATTTTTTAATGATTTCCAAATCATTGATTGAAGATTGTTTATTATTAATTAAATCAACTTTTTCTGGATCTATCTCAAGAATTTTAACTTGATGATGTTGAGAAAAAATTACACCTAGCGACATGCCTACATATCCAGCGCCTACAACTGTAAATTTTTTTTTCATAGATAACAAATTATTGCACCTAAAAGCGCTAATTTAATAGGAAAAATAATAAATTTCTCATATTTAACCAACAAGATCATTGACTAAAATTTTATTGATGGTGCTTTTAATTCTATCCGAGATTTCTACCTCAGGAAGATTATATTTAGCTGAAAGTTTTGAGGAGTCTAATGCTGAAAACATTGGTCTTGTAGCAGCAGAATAAAAATTTTTAGAATGTATAGGAATTAATACTGGTAAATTTAGATGGGGTTTTGAGTCGTGAATATGTAATAAAATTTCTTTTGTAAAATCAAACCAAGAAAGGATTTTTGGCCCTCCATAATGATAAATTTGATTTTCTAATCTGCCAGCATGATAGGCAAAACAAATTCTTGATATAGCAAAAGCAAGGTCGCCGGAATAAGTTGGGGTAGTTAACTGATCTGAGATAACTCTGATTTCTTTGGATTTTTGGATTAAATTTAACATAGTCTTTAAAAAATTATTTCCAAATTCACCATATACTCCTGATGTTCTGAGAATAGTATATTCATTAGAGTGTTCTTGGATTAACTCTTCTCCTTTGAGTTTGGATGCTCCATAGATATTAATAGGATTTGGGGAATCACTTGGTTTATATGGCTTGTCAGAGGCTCCATCAAATACATAATCAGTCGAAAGATGAATGAGTGGAATTTTAAGCAAAGAACAATTAATAGCTAGATTTTGACATCCAATGGCATTAACTTCATATGCTAAATCAATATTAGACTCTGCATAGTCAACGGCAGTGTATGCAGCAAGATTAATTACAATAGTTGGAGAAAATTTTTTCAAACTGTATGTGATCATATCGGGTTTACTAATATCAATATCATTTTTACTGAGTGAAAAAAAATCTATATTTTCTCTGGAAAATTGAAGTTGCAAAGATTTTGCTAATTGTCCATTACCACCAAAAATAAGAGGTGTCATTGGTGAAATAAAGAATAAAAAGAAGAGCCATTTTCATCTTTTTTTGAAACAATATACTGAATGTTCAATGGCCAAGTAATATTTAAGTCGGGATCACGCCAATGAATACAACCCTCATCATTCGGATCATAATAATCAGTACATTTATATTCAAAATCAACAATTTCTGAGGTTGCCAGAAATCCATGAGCAAATCCAGGAGGAATCCATAGTTGATTCATATTTTCCTCATTTAAATCAAAGCCTTCCCATCTTCCAAATGTTGGAGACTTTATACGGAGATCAACTGCAACATCAAAAACAGATCCTCGAGAAACTCGTACAAGTTTTCCTTGAGGTTTTAGATTTTGAAAATGAAGACCCCGGAGTGAACCCATAGTTGAACGAGAGAAATTATCTTGAACAAAAGATATATTCGGCCCAAATATTTCAGAATATTTTTCTTCCTGAAATGTCTCTAGAAAAAAGCCTCTCTCATCTTGAAAGATTTTTGGTTTAATAATCTTACAATCTTGAAGTGATGTCGAAATCACTTTCATAATATGTCCTGAGCAATTTTGTGAAGATATTTACCATAGCCTGTTTTTTTTAACATATAAGCTTGTTTTAGAAGCGACTCAGCGTCAATCCAGCCTTGCCTATAAGCAATCTCTTCAAGACAAGCAATCTTTAGCCCCTGTCTGGACTCAATTGTTTGCACAAACTGACTTGCTTCAAGAAGTGAATCATGTGTTCCTGTATCGAGCCACGCAAAACCTCTACTCAATAAAATTGTTTGAAGCTTTTCAAGCTCTAAATACTTAAGATTAAGATCAGTAATTTCAAGCTCGCCTCTTTTTGAAGGCTTTAATTCACTTGCATAATCTACAACATTATTATCATAAAAATATAACCCTGTTACGGCAAAATTTGATTTAGGCTCCGTGGGCTTCTCCTCAATACTGATTGCTTTCATGTCATTGTCAAATTCAACAACTCCAAATCTTTCTGGATCGGGAACATGATAGCCAAAAATTGTACCTCCTTCATTTCGAGAGGTGGCTTGTAATAATTTCTCAGAAAAGTGCTGACCATAAAAAATATTGTCCCCAAGAACTAGGGAAACTGGATGATTAGCAATAAATTTTTTTCCAATCAAAAAAGCTTGAGCAAGACCGTCTGGTTTTTGCTGTATTTCATATGAAATTGATAGCCCAAATTGATCGCCAGAACCAAGTAATTTTTGATAGGCTCCAATATCATTGGGAGTTGAAATAATAAGAATGTCTTCTATCCCGGAAAGCATAAGAACTGACAAAGGATAATAAATCATTGGTTTATCGTAAATGGGTAAAAGCTGTTTTGATACTCCCAATGTAATTGGATGTAGTCTAGTCCCAGATCCTCCAGCTAATATAATGCCTTTGTATTTATTATTCATGGAGTAGATTATAAATTCATATCTTTTATTAAACTAACTATTCTTTTAACCCTATCCTATTTAGTTGATAATCTCCAGACAGAACACGCTTATACCACTGTGGATTATCTAGATACCATTTGACAGTTTTGCGTAACCCAGACTGAAATGATTCTTGGGGACGCCAACCTAAATCATTTTCAATTTTAGATGCGTCTATCGCATATCTTTGATCATGCCCTGGTCTGTCAGAAACAAAAGTTATTAAGTCTCTATAGTATTTTACGGTTTTAGGTTTTGAAGGCGCTAGCTCTTCCATGCATTCACATATGTTTTCAACAACATAAAGATTTGTATGTTCGTTATGACCGCCTATGTTGTATGTTTGCCCAATTTTTTGGCTTGATATAACTAGACATAAAGCCCTTGCGTGATCATCTACGTAAAGCCAGTCTCTTATTTGTTGTCCATTTCCATATATAGGAATATTTTTTCCATGTATAGCATTAAGAATAGTATGAGGGATTAACTTTTCAGGAAAATGATATGGGCCATAATTATTGGAGCAATTAGTAATAATTATAGGTAGATTATGAGTTCGCCCCCATGCTCGAACCAAGTGATCTGAACTTGCTTTTGATGCTGAATATGGAGAGCTTGGAGAATAGGGTGTTTGTTCTGTAAATGGATTATCTTCGTTTTTTAAATCTCCATAAACTTCATCTGTTGAAACGTGATGAAAACAAAAATTCTTTTTTTTCTGATCTGACAATGATTCTAAATATTTCCTAGAGATTTCTAATAAATTATAAGTGCCTAATATATTAGTCTTTATAAAGTCAGATGCATTTTCAATTGATCTGTCTACATGACTTTCTGCAGCCAAATGCATAATTGCATCAGGTTGAAATGAAAAAAAAATTTCATGCATTCTTTCAGCATCACAAATATCAACTTCAGAAAAAGAATATCTGCTGGAACTGACGATTTCACTAAGAGAATCTAAATTGCCAGCATAAGTTAACTTATCTATATTTAAAACGGAATGTTGTGTATTGTTGATAAGATTTCTTATCACTGCACTCCCGATAAACCCTGCTCCTCCAGTAATAATATATTTCATCTGCTATTCCTTGTAATGATAAATTTTGAATTATATCAATAATTTTTATTAATTAATTCAGCGTATATAGACATATGGTGTTGCGAGACTTCAGATTCACTAAAGTTGTTTTCAGCAAGTTTTCTCCCATTTTTTCCCATTTCTAAGAGCAATTCATGATTGTCCATAAGACTAAAAATGGTATTTGCCAATATAGAAGAATTTTTGACTGGAACGAGTACTCCTGAAATATTGGGCTCAATAGCATCCCTGCAACCTGGAACATCTGTGGTAATAACAGGGCGACCTTTTGCTGCAGCCTCCATTAGAACCTTCGGAAAGCCCTCTCTGTAAGACGGCAATACAACAAGATCCGCTTGACTTAAAATATTACTCATGTCACTTCTATGACCCCAATACTCAATAAAGTTTGAATTAACCCAGCTTTCTATTTCCTGCTCAGAAACACTTGAAGGATTACCATGATCTATTTCGCCTACCAGAACACAGACAATATGACTATTTAAATTTTTGAGAATTTTAGCGGCTTCAATAAACTCATAAACACCTTTGTCTTTAAGAAGTCTTGAAGGCATGATGACTATATTATTGAAAGGAATTGGGTCAAAATTAAATTTAGATAAATCAACACCAGACCCTTTAATGAAAGTAATTTGATTATCTTTTAAAGAAATTATTTGGTTTATAGAAAAATGATCATCTTTATTTTGAAAAATTATTTTTAAATTCTTGTGTCTTAATGCAAGCTTATATAAAACGGAAATAAGCTTTTTTCGAATCGTGCCTGTAAAGCCATGATCAAGAAAAGTTGAACCTAGACCAGAAATAGCTATTACTACCCCAGGGACTTTTGTTACCCGAGCTGCAATGCCACCAATTATTACTGGCTTTATGGTTACAAGATGAACGATTTGGGGCCATAAAGAATAAAACAGGTATACAAAACGACAGAATAATAAAAGCAAGCTAAATGGATTTGCTTTACTTCTAGAAATCGAGAGTGAATGAACTATTATTCCCTTTGATTCAAGAAAGCTTTGAAAGCTGGTAAGTTGAGTAGCAAGATGAACTTCATACCCTTGCTCTATAGCCTGCAGCGCTATTGGAAGTCTATGCGAAATAAAAAACCAATCTACGTTTACAACAAATAAAATTTTAGGCTTCATGAAGGTAAGCTAGCTGCCCTCTTTTTAAATGCCAAAATATAAAAAGTTGAGATAACTAACAGTCCTAAGCCTGGGATATGATGTCTAGCTGCACTTCCCCAATTTACAGTCCCAAGTGCCCATATAGTTTCTAAAATAAGAAAAAGTGTAAATAGGAACAATCCAATAATTTTGATTTGACCGGTAAGTATAAAAATGTTTTTTATAATAACTATGATTAACATTAATCGAAATAGATTTTCAAAAAATAATGCCAGATCAAATAAAGTAGCTATGCGCCATGGAAATGGTTCCAAAAAATACTGGAATATAGCTAAAGGTATATATAGCAATAAATCTAAAAATGAATTCAACTCTGGTGCTTCAGCGTACATTGCTCGAGTCTGATTATGTCCAGATCTATATTCTGCAACTACAAAAGCTATGCCTTCTGAAAAATCATAACTAACTGAATCCATGTATACACTTAATCCAAAATATATTCCTATAAAAATTATTGGAGTAAAAATTAGAAATTTCATAAGGGGAAATTCTTTTGAGCTTCTTAAAGAAATTAGAAAAAATGCTGCGGCAATTAAAATAAGAGCATAAGCGCTTAAACCCAAATGCAAATAGCTCATTCCAATACATGCAAGAACTAACACAATCCAATATAAAAAATTTTTATTTAGTACAATTTTGATAATTGAGAAAATGGCAAGATTTATAAATAGTAATTGATAGACTTCCCTTAATGTTACAGAAGTAAATAATAATCCAGATGGCAAGAATGCATAAATAATTAAAGCTGTCTTTCTTGAAAGTGAATCTACTGAAAGCGCGCTTAGTGTCTTATCAAGAAGTATTCCTGATATCAACCATGCAATGCATGATAGAAGACAACCTAAAAATAATGATGGATCAGCAAAACCATAAAACATTGCAAGAAAAGATGCATATCCCCATCCGACTGAATTTTGAGTGCCATCAAATGCTCCAGTAAATTTGTCAGTAGCTATTGAAGCTGCTAGATCATGAAATCCAAGTGCATCACCCTCTGCACCCAAGGTTGGTCCAAAATATGAATTTATAAAAGCAATTATGATTCTTATCGATAAACCAAAAATTAAAATACGCATTTATTGTTTCTCTAACCATGCTTGGAACATTAAAATATTCCATATACGGGAACTCCAATCAAAATCCCCGCTTAAATGTTCTGACCAAAGTTTATGAACTCTATTAACACAAAAATTACCCTCAATAGCTAACCTCTCTTTGCTTATTAACTCCTCGACCCATCCCCTCAAGGGTCCACGCAACCAATCTCCTATAGGAATACCAAACCCTGATTTTGGGCGCTCAATTAAATTACTTGGAATTCGTTTATACAAGATCTCTTTCAATAAAGTTTTGCCTTGATTACCATTGATACTAAAATTTACTGGTATTCTCCATGCAAGCTCAATAACTCTATGGTCAAGGAATGGAGCTCTTGTTTCTAAGCTATTTGCCATAGAGGCTCTATCAACTTTGCATAAAATATCATCTGGGAGATAGCTAACAGAATCACAGTACATCATTTGCTGAGCTTGTGATAAAAAAGTGGCCTCCAAGGCAGCATCAAGATCTGAGGATAATAGAGATTTATTATAATCATTTGCGACGAAGGGTTTCGTTAATAAAAGATGTTTTGCAGGCTCATCTCTTGCTAAATTTAAATATAGATCTTGTATAGAATTAATATTTTTTATAGCTCTAGATAATTTATGAAATTTTTCTCCAGGTCTTAGAATTAGGCTTTGCCCTAAAAGTTTATCGATTTTTTTAGGAGAATAAAGAGTTAAAAGTTTTGAAAATAAATCTCTTGAAAAGCTAGGAGTATATTTTAATTTATTCCAAATGGATGGACCCCAAAAATATCTATTATATCCACCAAATAATTCATCGCCTGCATCGCCTGATAATGCAACTGAAACATTTGATTTAGCAATCTTTGAGATGATATAAGTTGGAATTTGAGATGAATCAGCGAAGGGTTCATCATAAATTTCTGGTAATAATGGAATAATGTCTCTAGCCTCTTTGTTGGAAACATAAATTTCTTTATGATCAGATTTAATATAATCTGCAATTTTTTTTGCATAAGGCGCTTCATTAAACTCTTTCTCCTCGAAACCAACAGTAAAAGTTTTTATTGGTGCAGAAGACTGTTCTTGCATTAGAGAAGAAATTAGAGAAGAATCAACTCCCCCGCTTAAAAAAGCTCCAACAGGGACATCAGCAAGCATTTGAATAGAAACTGACTCTTTGAGTGCAGACTCCATCAGAAACAAAGCATCTTGCTTGTCACGAATTAAATTATTCATACTTTTTTTGATTACATGTTCTAGTTTCCAGTAACTTTTTAGTTCAATTTTTTTTTGATGCAGCGTTTCTTGATTAATAATTACATATGAGCCAGGCGGAACTTTATAAATATCTTCATAAATACCTTGGTGACCTGGAACATAACTAAACTGTATGTAATTTAATAGTGCAGTTTGAGATATGGGATTATTAAAGTTAGGATATTTTCTTAGTGCTTTTAGCTCAGACCCAAAAAGAAAATCATGCTTTGACCAACCATAATACAGAGGCTTTTCTCCCATTCGGTCTCTTCCAAGCACTAATCTTTTCCTGTGCTTATCCCATAATGCAAAAGAAAACATCCCAATACTAATTTCAAGAGCCTTATTAAGACCTAGCAACTCAATAGCCATTAACAGAGTTTCTGTATCAGAGCTACCATTCCAGGATATATGTCCAAAATCCGATTCTAATGATCGTCTAATAGCTTGATGATTGTATATTTCTCCATTGAAAACAAATACGAATTTACTACCGTGCGAATGCATTGGCTGGTGCCCTGCTTTAGATAATTCCAAGATTGATAACCTTCTATGGCCCAAAGCAATACTCGATTGATCATCAAGCCAAACCCCAGAATCATCTGGTCCTCGATGAGATAAAGAGTCTGTCATTGAGCGAATGACATCATTTTTATTGAAGCTATCTGGAGAAATTTTTAAAAATCCAGCAAAACCACACATTTAATAGGGCCTATGTAATTGGAGTAATGGATTCAGCGATAATTTCATCAGCTTCATTATTAATGGCTCGATCATTAATCATTATTTAAAATTAGGCTATTATTTCTTATATCCAATTACACACCAATATGGCTCTCGATCACAGAATCTAATTTTTTCAAAGCCTGCATTCTTCATCATGGAATAAATTTGATCTTTAGAAAACCTCTGTTCAAGAGGAGTACCAAATCTATCTCGAGCATCTGTTCTCATGGTATAAAAAGAGTGATGCTGATAAAAAGATAAAGGTATGCTTTTGGTAGATACACCAATTTTGGATAATGCTTTACTAAATTTTGCTAACGGCCAATATATAAATGCAGCTATAACATCTGTCACATAGTGCTTTAAACTCGAAGGCAGCGGATGAATGAGGCGCCTTAAAAAATTGGAAGTTTGCCAGATAAATTTAAAAATAAAATTTCTATTATCAAAAGCATAGTAGAGGTATAAAAGCATTGGAGCCTTGGGTTTTAAAAGTTTAGAGCATGATTGAATAGCTTCAGCTGTATTAGGAATATGGTGCAATACACCTAATGAATAGCCAAAGTCTTGACTGGAATCTTCTAGCTCTACACTATCTACAGATGCCTTATGATAATAAATATTGTCATGAGCAATAAGATTTTTTTTAGCTACCTCTAAAGCATTTGAAGGGTCAATACAATGAAGCTTAAAAACTTTTGGAGCAACCCATTTTGCCCATCTACCGCTTCCGCATCCCATATCAAAGCCAATAGGATTAGGTGGGAGGTTACCCCACTCAAAAATAGAAAAATAACCTTCAAAAATTTTCTTAGCCTCTTCTTCAGACATGCGTGTTTGATCAAAACGCTCCCATTCATCACCAAAACTTTCCACAGTATTGAGGTCTATATTTTCTGATTTTTTCATTAAATTTATTTGCTATATTTTTATATTTCTATTTTACGACACTTTGAATAACTTCAACCAAAATTGGTAGATTGGCTGATAAGGAATATTTTTTCTCTACTAATTTTCTACCATTTGATCCTAACTCGTTTCTTAATTTAGAGTCTTCAGAAAGTACAGTCAGGGCACTGATCCATGAGTTCTTATCATGAGCTAAAAAACCAACATCTGAATGGACTATGTCTATGTTTGCACCAACTTTAGATGCTACAACTGGTATGCCGCAAGCCATGTACTGCAAAATCTTAAAAGCACACTTCCCTCTTGCCCAATCAGTTGCTGGTAATGGCATAATTCCAACATCTAACTTATTGATTAACTCTATTTCTTGATCTTCTCTCCATGGTATTTCATCAATAGAAATATTTTCAATTTTAGGTGCCGGTCCACCAATTACGATCATTTTAATTGGTATTCTTTTTCCTAGTTCATTTAGTGGATCAATCATTTCCTCAAGGTAACCGGAAGTAGATGGTGAGCCAATCCAACCAATAGTAAAAATTTCGTTTTCTTGTTTTTTATTAACATAATACCTATCGGTATCTATTACTGTAGGAAATAACTTAGTATTAGGATTTAATTTCTTTGAATACTCTGCAAGATAGCTATTTCCAGCATTAATTGCGCTAGCTGACCGCATGATAGAATCAAATTTATTTCCCAATAAAAAATTAAACTTTTTTAAGTTACCTTGTTTATATCTTAAAAAAAAAGCATCATCAAAATCATAAATGTATTTTGTTCTGATAAGCATTTTTTCAATAAATGCTGGTATCATCGGTAACAATTCACAATGAAGTATTATCAAATCATAATCACTTTTTTTTAAAAGCATATTAACTCTTTGCCATGCCAGCTTTATCAGAGATACATAGGAATTTTTTTTTCCAGAAAATTGATTTTTTAAATATGTGTCATTTAGCAATGAGCTTACTTCCAAATGAATAGAGTTTTTATGAAGCCCATTCTTATACTGAGCCAATCTGTATCGATTGCTAGCCGCTAGTGGGCCATATAAAGCTAAACCTAAAACTCTGATCATTTTAAGAGGCTGCTAATTGAATATAAATTTTTTGCAAGTCAGCAACTCCTTTTTCTAGTGAGAAATATTTTTTTGCAACATTAGAGCATCTCAGGGAAATATCTGGATCTTTGCTGAGATTTATTAATTGAAAAATACCATGATTAAGACTTTGATTTTCAAAATCAGAAACAGCAACTCCCACATTCTCTCCCTCAAGGATATTTGTCATATCACCAACTCCCCTATTTGATATACATGGAACACCGCACCCCAAAAACTCACCAAGCTTTGTTGGTGCAGATGCTTTCTTTGAAAAAAGAGGTTCTATAAAAAAGATTCCGGCAGTCATGGTTTGTATCAATTGCGGAACTTCACTATGAGTGGCCTTGGTAAGCTTAAAAAACTCACTACTAATACCTGCTTTTCTTATCATTGAAGAAATAAGCTTATGTTCATTCTGATTGACTACCAGTAATTTTGCATTTGGTTCTAAAATTCTGAGCTCCTTAAAGGCTTTGATAACAGCATCAAAGTTATACCAAGTTCCTATAGATCCTACGTAACCCAAGACAAAGTTTTTTTTAAGATCATTTATTTTAGCCTTTTTTAATTTAAACTGGTTGAGGTCCGTACAAGTTGGTATCACAGAGATGCTTATGGGGCGGCCTATTAGGTATGGAAATTTTTTAATTTCTCTTATAGCTGCATATGTAAGCGAAATTATATGATCAGCATTAAGTAAAAATTTTGATTCAAACCATTTAGAAATTTTATATATATAAGAGTTCTTTTTCCAAATATTTCCATCAACCCGTTCATCGACCCAGAAGCCTCTCATATCAAAAATAAATTTAATTCCAAAAATTTTTTTTAAGCTTAAAGCAATAACAGCTGGCACATAGCTGCGAGCATGAATCATATCAACTTTATAGCTTCGAACTATAAAAAATGATTTGAAAAGGCCATATGTAATATCAGCAACAGTGGAAAGTATTGCAGGACTTTTGTGATATTTTAAAGGATGCCAATATAGACCAGCATCATTAAACCTTCTCATTACCTGGTTTTTTGAAGGCTCATCAAAAGACTTTTCAAAACTCAAAATATGTATTTCAAATTTTTTACCTAATCGCTCTTGATATGACAAAACCTGTGACTGACCCAATGGTTCTAGCATCCCATCGTAGCTGATATAAAGAATTTTTTTTTTCATTATACTTTTACAGATTTTAATGGTGTAGCTTTCAAATAAACTTAGTTGTTTGTTAGTTCAAGAAACTCTTCATAGTCACGAATATAATCTGAGCTTTCGTAATAATCAGAAGCGAAAACTAACAGCACTGAATCGCGAGAATAGTTATGCTGCACTCCCCAAGTTAATGGTGGCAAGTATGCTCCAAGCTCTGGTGAGTCAAGTAAAATGTCGCATTTAGAATGTCCATTATCAACTTCTAAATTAAGACTACCTTTAATGCATACTAGGAACTGATGACAATTATGATGAGCATGCTGCCCCCTATATTCATTTGAGGGGACATCAAATACAAGAAAATAGCGTTTAGGAATAAATGGAATATCACTTGGAAAGTTACCAACAGAAAGATGGCCACGCTCTTCATCAAGCACTAACTTCAATTGATGGAATGATGCATTTCCTAGACAAGAGATAACGTTAGATCCTTCTTTAAGCTCAGCAAAACTATTCTTGTCATATTTCACCATAATATTTTCAACCTTCTCTATTTAATAATTCAAATTACACAGCAAAATATTTATTTTAAAGTATTAACTAATTATTAACGAATATTTTATGCAGTCCAAGAATTTACAGCCAAAATAACTCTTTGGATCATTTCATCTGACATAAATGGATGGCAAGGCAAAGTTAAATTTTCTGAAGCCAGTAAATCAGAGGCATGAAGAGACAAGTTGGTCCACTTTTCCCGAAATATGGGCTGTTTGTGATCGGGAATTGGATAATGGATATCTGAAATAATTTTTTTTGATTCTAAGTGTGAACGCAATGAATCTCTTTTCTTAACTCTCAAAACATATAAATGAAAAACAGAGTTCTCAAATGAATTTACTGGCAGAGATATCATTGGATGGTCTATCATCTCATTATATTTAGACGCTATCGATTTTCTTTTTGCATTCTCAGCATCCAGACTAGGTAACAACTCAGACAAAATTGAAGCCTGCACTTCATCTAACCTACTATTTTTCCCACCAACTTCTTCTACATAGTACTTGTCTTTCCAGCCATACTGTCTTAAAGAAAATAATAGCTCTGATGTGCAATCACTGTTTGTAACTACAGCACCACCATCACCAATAGCGCCAAGATTTTTAGTTGGATAGAAGCTAAATGAAGCTGCATCTCCAAAACTGCCAACTTTTTCTCCTTCAATAGAAGCTCCATGTGCTTGAGCACAATCTTCGAAAACTAAAATATTATTTTTTTTACATAGAGTTATAATGGAGGAGATATCTTTGACTGGAAGTCCATACAAATGAGTGATGACAATAGCATCAATTCCATTTGAAATTGCTCGCTCAACCTCAGACAAATATGTGTTGTGAGTATTTATATCAACATCAATAAAATATGGTTTTGCGCCTATTGCGTTTAATGCAGTTACTGTGTACATACCCGCATTTGCTACTGTTGCAACTTTGCTATTACTATTAATACCAATTGCTCTTAAGCCAAGCTCGAGGGCATCTGTGCCATTGCCAACGCCAATGCAATGCTTTACACCTATGTATGAAGCAAAAGAATTTTCAAATCTTTTAACCTCTGGTCCAAGCATTACAAAACCACTATCTATAACTCTAGATATTGCTAAATCAATAGATTTTCTGTGTTGAGATAATTTTTTTGATAGATCATTAATGTAAATAAAATCATCCATTTAATTCAAGAATTACAGTTAGTAAAACACATATTTTAGCAGATATATTAATTAAAAATTTATTCGCCGTTAGGCTCTTTTAAGATCATAGGTAAATCCTATATATGACTTATTTTCTGATTGCACTATAGAAATCTTCCATTGCTTTAGCAAAAATTTTTAATTGATCTCCATCATCAGGCATGTTTATTTCTTTAGTATTTGGTTCGCCCATTACTGATTCAATCCAGTGAGTAAGGTTTTTAAAATCAGGCAAATCTAAGACACCGGCTTTTGGAGACAAAAGAGCTTGCTGTCGCGGATCTGAATGAAAACACGCGACTGAATGACCTGCAGTTTCTGCTTGATACAGGACTGAAGACGCTACCCCGATAAATATAGAGCTAGAAGAATTTAATCTCTCAATAATATCTAAATTATCTATCACTTTAAAAGTTTCCTTTAATCTTTTCATCACTAAAGGGAATTTAAGCTCATTAGGATGAGGTCTATATATAATATTCAAATCAAAGTTTTGCGTTATGATTGAATATATTTTTTGAAAATGAACAATTGAGTTTTCAAAAACCTGATTGTCATAATATACCCCGCCGACACCTACCAAGATAACTGTTTTGGGTTTATGTCTCTTTTTTGCCTTCAGGCTATATGGTAAGCCAATAATTGAGGTTTTAGATAAATCAGACTTTATTAGCTTTGCTTGGCTTTCATTAATTACAAAATTAAACTCTGTATTTTGTCCCTCTAATCTCATTGGGTAATTTTTCTTGGCATAAAATCCATGCTGAATACATATTGCATGTGAGTTTTCAGAACACTCCTTTGATAAATAATTTAAGAATGTACCCAGGGGCTGAGTATCCTCATAAATAAAAAAAACTATAGAGTCTATATTTCTTAACCTATTCTTCCATCTGCGAAAAACTATATTGATTAAGAGCTTTGAGTCTCTGTAGCAATAAGCTTTAACAGCAGAAATAATAGGCAAAGAGCTTACAAAATCATATCCATTTTTTTTTGCAAACTCTCTTTCCTCCCTTGAGCCAATTATGATTATTGAACTTTTATCAAAATTATTAAAATAATGATAATGCCTAATACCTTGAAAAAAGTAAATTTGTTTTCTTCTTTTAAAATTAGGGAGTATACAAAATGAGGCAATGTATCTAATTTTCTCTTTAAAAGAATGGGCTTGTTTTTGACGAGAAAGAATCTCTTCACTGAAAAAATTCTTTGCTTGATCATTCCACTCCGCACAATCAAATTTTATTTTATTTAAAGCTGAAGAAAGATTGTTTCCTTTCATTTAAATATATTAAAAATTCTAAATATTACCTATGCTATCAACATTTTGATCTATCCAATTCCTCACATCATCTTCTGAAACCCAAACTGTATTTAATTCACTTGAATATACAAAGTCTTCTGGAACTTTGTCTCCTGTTTTTATTCTATTTTGGTCTGAGCTCCATTGATTGATAACTGGTAAAATCTTAAAATAATCGTCATATTCATATGTTGAAACAGCATCTTCAATACTAATCATTTGCTCATGAAGTTTTTCTCCTGGACGAATTCCAATAATTTCATGAGATGCATTTGGAGCTATGATTTTAGCTAAATCAGTTATTTTGATTGATGGTATTTTTTTGACATATATTTCTCCGCCAACCATGTCATCAAACGCCTTCCAGACTAACTCAACTCCCTGCTCTAAAGAAATCATAAATCTTGTCATTCTAACATCTGTAATTGGCAGAGTTTGTTGATCTCTTCGATTGTAAAAGAATGGAATAACTGAGCCTCTAGAGCCCATTACATTACCGTACCTTACAACTGAAAATATGCAGGAATGTTCACCTGAATAAGCATTTGCAGCTACAAACATTTTATCAGATGCAAGTTTTGATGCTCCATAAAGATTGATTGGACTACTTGCCTTGTCTGTTGAAAGCGCTACTACTCTTTTGACTCCTTTATCTATTGCTGCATCAATAACATTCATTGCACCAATTACGTTAGTTTTAATGCACTCAAAAGGATTATATTCTGCGGTGGGAACAATTTTAGTAGCCGCAGCATGCACAATAAAATCCACTCCATCTAAAGCTCGGTATAGTCTATCTTTATCCCTTACATCGCCTATAAAAAATCTAACCCTACTATCACTTGAGTAATGTTGAGCTAGCTCCCATTGCTTCATTTCATCACGTGAGAATATTATAATTTTTTTAGGATTATAATTTGCAAGAGTCATTTCAAGAAACTTCTTACCAAATGAGCCAGTGCCGCCAGTTACTAAGATAGATGAATTATTAAACATGATTGCCTTTAAGTTATAATTTGAGTTGTTATTTTACAATCATTGGTTGCAGTCACGCTAGCATTAAAATTTAGCCTATATTAATTAAAAATTTTCAGACATTTTTTTAAAACTAGAATTAGTTGCAAGCAAATACTCGTATGTGCCCTCGTCAACAACTTGCCCTTTATCAATAAAATATATCAAATCGCATTTTTTTACAGTGGACAACCTATGCGCAATAAGGATAATTGTTTTTTTGCCCGCAAAAGAATCTATTGCATCCATAATTAGTTTTTCTGTTAGGCCATCAAGCGAGCTAGTGGCCTCGTCAAAAACTAAAATTTCGGGGTCATTATATAAAGATCTTGCTATACCAATTCTTTGTCTTTGACCGCCAGATAACTGAATGCCTCTCTCTCCAACTAAAGTGTTAATACCATCTGGTAATGTCTGAATAACATCTTCAAGGTTGGCTAGCTTGATAGCAATATCAATTTTCTTAGTATTAATATTTTGAGGAGTAATTCCAAACGCAATATTTTCCTTGATTGAAGTATCAGCTAAAAATATAGACTGAGATACAAAACCAATCTTATTTTGAAAAGCTCTTTTCTGGTGAGGCTGTATAATATCATCGTCATAACCCACGTGCCCACTATCAGGATCAATGAGCCCCATAAAAATATCAATAATTGTTGACTTTCCAGAGCCTGAGGGACCCACCAAACCAATGATGCTATTTTTAGGAAATTTAAGATTTAAATTGTTGATAAAAGGTTTTTTTGTTTTTGGGTAACTAAAGGAAACATTTAATAAATGAATCGAATTAAGAATTTTAATTTTGTCTTTATTATTTTGAGAGTTTGATTTGTTATCAATAGATAAATTTGTGTTTTGCGATGAATGAAGATCAATTTTTAAATTTTCAAGTGATGCTATATTTCCTTGAATTGTTGAAATACTAAAGTATATTTGCTGAAAAGCTGGCAGTAATTTAAATCCCGCAAGAGCATATATTGAAATTAATGGTAAAATCGTAGAAAGATTACCCTTATAAAATATTATTAAAAACATCACCAGCAGAACTGCTGAACTAAATGCAATTAGCTCCATAAAATATCTGGGAACTGAGCTCAAAACTTGGGAGTTACCCCATGCATTAAAAAAGTTATGACTTGCTTCAAAAAATCTTTTATTGAAAAGCTGCTGCCGACCAAGAAGCAAAATTTCTTTAATTCCGCCAAAACCCTCCGACATAAGCTGAAGGCGAATTCTATTTTCTTCAGTGATCTTTTGTCCATTAAGTTCAAGCTGCCTTTTTGCTAATTTGTATATAAAAATATAAGCTGATGAAAAAATTATTGCTGCAGAAAAAGCTACATAGGGGTTAAAGATAAAAATAGTTAACGATAGAAATAAAGCCAGCATTAATTTAGCATTTAAGTACATCAATTGAAGGATGATAGATCCTGTAACCCTTGTGGTTTCTACGCTAATTTTATTTATCAGATCACTGCTATTTGCCTGGGAATGATAGAGCCATGATTCATTCATATAATAGTTAAATAATCTATTTCCAAGATCAGCTCCAATCCTCGCCCCATACATTGCTAATTTCCAAAGAGTAAATGTAGATAGTAGAGCAGAAAATATTAATATCACTATTACCAATAATCCAACGGCTATAACAAAGTTATTTTCATTTGGGGCACCTAAAAATTGATATATCTGAGCCACAAACCCATCGCCATTAAGTTGATCTAAGTTTCCAATCAGCGCCATAAATGGACCAATGGAAAAAACACTTATAATTTCAGCAAGAGACATTAGTATGACTAGCAACTGCAGTAAAAAAAGACGCTTTCTTTGGCTGGGAGATAGTAAATAAAATAATCTTTTTATATTTTCGAGCATATCTCACATAAATAAATTAATTTTTTATTTGTTAACATACCATGGTATTACCTCTTCTAATCCTTGAAGAATAGAATGGGAAGGTGAGTAAGATAGAAGGTTTTTGGCTTTTTCTATGCTTGCCTGCGAATGTCTGACATCTCCTTTTCTAAAATCGGCATATATAGGTTGGCAAGAATAAAGTACGCCATTAGATTTCAATACATTTTGAATATAAAAAAATAGCTCTTCTAAGCTTGTCCTATCACCGACTGCAACATTATAGACTTGATTTTGAGCATGAGAATCTGCTAATGCTGCTAATAAATTTGCTTGAATAACATTCTTTACGTAGCAAAAGTCCCTGCTTGTTTGACCATCTCCGTTAATTTGAATAGGTTCATTTTGGATCATCGCATTAATCCATTTTGGTATAACGGCTGCGTAAGCTCCATTAGGATCTTGACGCTTACCAAATACATTAAAGTATCTTAGTCCTATTGATGAAAAGTTATAAGTATTAAAAAATACATCTGCATAAAGTTCGTTTACATATTTGGTTACAGCATATGGAGATAATGGCTTGCCAATATTTTCCTCTAATTTTGGGAGAGCTGGATGATCTCCATATGTAGAGCTACTTGCAGCATATATAAAACTTTTTACATTATTATCTTTTGCAGCAACAAGCATATTTAAAAAACCACTTATATTAGCCGCATTGGAGTTAATAGGATCTTTGATTGATCTTGGCACAGAACCTAGTGCGGCTTGATGTAAAATAAAATCAATATTGCTTGAAGCAGCTACGCAATCATCAGCATCAGTAATATCCATTTCAATAAATTCAAAATTATTCCATTGAGAAGCACTCACGCTTAATTTAACTTCATCTAAGTTAACTTTTCTGCCTGTAGAAAAATTATCGATGCCCACTACTTCTTGGTTCAATAAGAGAAGAGCTTCAAGCAAGTTAGATCCAATAAATCCTGCTACACCGGATATCAACCATTTGTATTTTTTATTTTGTAAAGTACTTTGCAGCTCTAGATAATTTTGCATAGATAAAACTTTAATTTATAAGCTAAAGCCTTAAATTAGATTTTTCTTTTGGAAAGAGGCTTTTTAAATCACAAAATAGATAATTTTCCTTGCCAAATTTATCTATGTAATCTGAGCCTTCCTCATAGAATTGAGAGTGCGCTACAGCTAAAACTATTACATCATAAAAACCATGTTTTGGACTTTCAATTAAACTAATGCCATATTCACTATAAGCTGTATCCAGATCAACCCATGGATCATAGCAGTCTATTTTTGCGTTATATACTAAAAACTCATTGTATAAATCTATAATTTTTGTATTTCTTATATCTGGACAATTTTCTTTAAATGATAAGCCTAAAATTAAAATATTTGAATTTTGGACATTGATTTTATGGCTCTTCATTTTTTTTATAATCCGATTTGTTGTATGAACAGCCATGTGATCATTTATCTTGCGTCCAGCTAAAATAATCTCTGGCTCATAACCCATTGATTGGGATTTGTATGTCAAATAATATGGGTCAACTCCAATACAATGACCTCCAACTAAACCAGGTTTAAATGGTAAGAAGTTCCACTTAGTTTCAGCAGCCTCAAGAACTTCTTGAGTATCAATTTCTAGAATATTAAAAATAATAGATAATTCATTAATTAAAGCAATATTCACATCTCTTTGTGTATTTTCGATAACCTTTGCCGCTTCTGCAACTTTAAGGGAGCTTGCCATATGTGTTCCAGCAGTAATAATTGACCCATATAGCATATCTATTTTTTTTGCAATTTCTGGTGTTGACCCTGATGTTATTTTAGTAATTGATGAGAGACGATGTTCCTTGTCTCCAGGATTAATTCTTTCAGGGCTATATCCCACGAAAAAATCTTGGTTAAAAACTAATTCTGATTCTTTGGATAAAATTGGAACGCATACTTCTTCGGTGGCTCCAGGATAAACTGTTGACTCATAAATAATTATATCTCCGGGCTTGATAATGCCTCCGACCAGCTTTGAAGCACTCTTTAATGGATTTAAGTCAGGCTGTCTTTGATTGTTTATTGGAGTAGGAACTGTAATTATAAAAATATTGCAGAGACTTAGCTCACTTGGATCATTTGAAAACTTAAGATTGGATAATTGAAGTAACATTTCAGGCTCAACCTCAAGGGTTGAATCTTTTCCCAGTTGAAGCTCAGTAATTCTACTGGCATTAATATCAAACCCGATAACAGAATACTTTTTGCCAAATTCAACTGCTAAAGGAAGTCCAACATAGCCAAGCCCAATGACCGCAATTTTTATAGAAGAAAAATCATTGATCATAGCCACAGGAAATTAAGATTTAAGCATTTTTGAATTTATTTTCAAAAAAAGCATTACGAATTATTGAAAGAAAAATCCCTAAAATCATACCAATAATCGTTCCCAAAATAACGATTCTAGTTTTTCTAGGAGCAGATTTCTCTTCGGGTAAAAATGCAGGATCAATTGCTCTAATCATATAATCCTTCCTAATATTGGCCAACATTTGGACTTTAAGCTGCGCTTCAATTAATTGGCTTATTGACTGCTGAACTTCTATTTGAGAGGTGGAGCTTAATTCACTCTTAAGGTAATCCAAGGCTGTGGTTGATTCATTTAGATGGCGAGTCCTGATTTGATTATTCAACTCATTGACAATTAAATTATTGAATTGGTATGCAAATTCAGGAGAGATGTGATTGAAAATCAAAAAAATAAAACCAGATCTATTATCTTGGTCAATTTCTAATAAATTTGAATAGGTTTTATAAGCCTCTAAAGCAGAGGGGGGAGCATTAACCCACATTTTTTTTTCAGAATCGTAAACATTTCTATCATATTGCAAGCTTAGAGTTTTCAGATCGTAGTGCTCGGCCGCCATTAATCCAGGAAGAACAAAATCAAAAGTAAGTAAATGCCTAAAAAATGCCCTTGATTGAATTGTGGCTATTATTAAATCAGCTTTTGATTCTCCAGATGATGAAATTGAAACTCCTGCAGCCGACGCAAGACCGCTATATCTTGATGCTATCTCTCGTATACCTCCACCAACATCAGAATCATCTACTGTAGTGAGCAATGCTTCAGAAGAATATATATTAGGAAGGTATAAGGCGTAAATTATTGCACTAAGTGAAAAAATACCAGTAATGCTTAATATCATTTTTCTATGGGCCCAAACAGCGGTGATAAATTCTAAAAAATTAAACTCATCGAAATACATTTGTGAGCCGCTATTATTAATCCCTTTTCCTTTAGGGGTTGTTTGATCATTCATAGTTAATTTTATTTTATAGTACTAACAGTTTTATGTCGCTAAGAAATATCCACATAATATTTTTATGTGGAGGCTGAAGCCGGAATCGAACCGGCGTAAACGGCTTTGCAGGCCGCTGCATAACCACTCTGCCATCCAGCCTTATCTTTTAAATGTTGCTATTGTATATGAAAGTCCGGTTTGTATAGTAACTATTAATGCTAAAAACAATAAGAAATTTGAGAGAAAAATGATTAATGAATTTTCTAAGTATAGGCCAGACAAGAAGCTAGCAAATGTTAAAAACTGTAAGCTAGTTTTAATCTTTGCAAGATAGGTAACATTTGTAGCACTATCATTTCTATTTTTAGCATTTAGCTCTCTCAATGCTCCAACCCAATACTCTCTGACAAGTATAATCCCGCCAATCATAGCAATATATATACTTGATAATTCCAGGCTCAATGCAAGAATTAGAAATGTTACCAATATCTTATCCGCAATTGGGTCAAGAGTTGCTCCAATAATAGATTCAAGATTATATTTTCTTGCAAGGAAACCATCCCAATAATCAGAAATACTAGCAAGAAAAAAAAGAAACAATGCCAAGCCATATAAATCATACAAGGTAATTAATAGAAAAATGATAGGGGCAATTAAAATCCTAAAATATGTAAGAAATTGAATAAAGTAATTCATGATCTATAAAAAATAATTATCTCTTTAGCTAGTTTAATGCTTATTCCTGAAACCTTACATAGATCTTCCATGGAAGCTGATTTAATTGATTTAATAGACTTAAAGTAATTCATTAAGTCTTTTTTCTTCCTTGGCCCAATGCCTCTTATATTATCAAGTGAAGATTTCTTTATAGACTTATTTTTTTTCTTCCTATTTCCTGAAATAGCAAACCTGTGGGCCTCATCTCGAATTTGTTGAAGAAGCAAAAATCCTGCGCTATCCTTGGGCATCTCAATAATCCCATCTTTAGAAAGGATTGTTTCTGTAGATCTGACTCTCTTTGATCCCTTGACAATGCTTAGTACCATTGGCAACTCTTTGGTTAATCCAGAGAAAGCGCTCAAAGCAACATTCAACTGAAGCTTGCCTCCATCAATTAAAATAATATCTGGTAATGGGTTGATGCATTTTTTATTAATTCTTCTTTCAAGTACATGTCTCATTGAGCCTATATCATTTCCAGAAAATTCATTGGGTATATTGAAAAGCCTATAATTATTTTTTTCTGGCCCATTAGATGAAAACCTCACAGCTGAAGCCACAGCATTCATTCCGCCATGATGACTGATATCAAAACCTTCTATTGTTATATTCTTTCTTCTTAAACCTAGGCTTGAAATAAGATTCTTGATTGCAAATGAATATTTTTCCGCTTGATTAACCCTATTCTCAATGACTTGATAAGCATTTAATTTTCCTAATTTAGCAACTTTTCTAATATTTGTATTTATGCTTGCAGAAATTGAGATTTGTTTTCCAAATTTAAGTTTTACTGCCTGTTTGATTAGAGACAAATTACAGGGCTTAATGTTTAAGACAATTTTCTTAGGTAAAGAAAAGCTATTTTGGTAATAAGAAAATATTAAACTTTGAAACAGGCTATCAACATCATGCAATTGATTGCCTTTTAAATAATGAGTCTTAGTTCCTCTTATTTTTCCATTTCTTACTGATAATATGCATATTCCAGTCCTATCAAGCTTAGAAACACATGCAAAAAAATCAATACTGATCAAAGCGCTATTAAATGATTGCTCTTGCTGAAGTAAATCTAAGCTTTTAATTCTTTTTTTTATCTCTTGCGCTCTTTCGAATTCTTGCATTTCAGCTAGTTTATGCATCTGAGCAGTCATTAACGATTTAGTTTTTTTTCCAGAAGATGATAAGTAATGTTGAGAAGATGCAATATCTCCTTGATAGCTAACCTCAGAAATTAAATTGACGCATGGAGCAGAACATCGTTGCATTTGATGTTCAATACATGGTCTAGACCTATTATTGAAAGTAGTATCGCTACAATTTCGAATTTGATAAATCTTTTGTATATCTTTGATGGTTGACTTTACGGCTTGAGCGCTTATAAAGGGGCCAAAAAAATTTTTTGACACAGCATGTTTGGATCTTTTCATACTAATGCTGGGATATTTATGATTCATTGAAAAATGTACATAGGGATATGTCTTATCATCCCGCAAAAGAATATTAAATCTTGGTAAATTCTCTTTAATCAAAGATTGCTCTAATAGAAGAGCTTCAGCTTCAGTATTGGTTGAAAAAGTTTCAATCTTATCTGTTAGGATTTTAATTTGTTGTGTTTTCCTGTCTTTGAAAGATTTACCAAAATATGAAGAAACTCTTTTTTTTAAATCTTTTGCTTTGCCAATATAGATAATTATATTTTTAGAAAAAAATTTATATATTCCGGGGGTATTTGGAACTTGCTTTAAATCCAATGTCATTAACTAAGAAATTTCTTTGCGATAAGTTTACCTGCAGCAACTCCATATTGATCAAAAGGATTAATTTGCAGCATGCATGCAGTAATAAAAACTCTATGTTCCCAAGTTGCCAGCAAAAAACCAAGCCCTTCAAGCGAAGACTTGTTTAGATGAAATAGATTAACTGGTGAATTACTATTAGTTTTTTCAAGTGGATTTGCAGACCCTTTAAAGTCTGAAGATAGCAATGCGGCTTGTCCTTTGGCTTGTGCGCTTGATAATGGACTATTAGTTGAAGTTGAGTAAATAATATCGGTGCAGAATTCTGCTGTGCCCTGATGTAATAATTGAAAGTATGAGTGCTGAGCAGTAGACCCAAAACCTCCAAATATTGTCTGACCTGTATCTTGAAATATAGATTTAGGATTTACCTTTTTTCCAAGTGACTCCATCTCAAGTTGCTGAATATAAGTTGTTAAAGATCGTAACTTCCAATTGTAAGCAAGAACTACTCTATTCTTTTTATTTAAAAAGTTGTTAAACCACAAATCTGAAAATGCCAATATTTTTATAAATTTTTGATATTGCAGGTCTATTTTTGATCTACCCAAAAGCATTTTATCTGCAGAAAGGCCACCCTTTAAAAATCTAGAGAAATTATTTTCTAGTGCAGCGCTCAAGGAGATGGGTGACCAAATAGAATACCTGCCTCCAACTGTTTCTGGAAATGGCACAATGCAATTTTCATTAAAACCCAGGGTTTTTGCTTTATCTGTGTTGGCCGTAATTACTATTGAATTAGTTGAATTTCTTTTTGCACCCACCCATCTTAAGCATGAAAGGGTCTCATCTGTTGAAAGTGATTTAGATGAAAAAATGTAAAAATTCCTTTGATCACTTAATGGTTTTAATATTGAATTAAACTCATCCTTATCAGGCCCAGAAACAAAATAATAATTAAATTTAAATGATTCCTTGTTTGTAAATTCTTGAAGCAATTTTGGCCCTTCATAGGAACCACCAATCCCAAAAGTAATAATATTCTTAAAACCATCTTTTTTAATTCTTTCAACAAAAGGTTCTGTAATTTTTTTAAAATCAAATTCTGGATCTGTTTGATTATTGCGATATAGATGATGTAATGCTTGTCTATTTTCTGTCTTGTTTACAATCTCCCCATTAAAGAGATCATTAATGGAATCTTGAAGATTCAATTCGTGAGCAAGTTCTTCAAATAATTTATAGTGCTGAGAAGAGAAGTTCTTTAAATAGGAGTGATAATCTAAAAGCTCAGATTCAAACTTAAAGGATAGTTTTTTTTTGCTATTATCTAGTTTTGTGAGTTTCTTGAGATCAAGAAAAATACTTTTAGTAGATCTATTGTTCATAAATGGAATTATTAAAATTCTGCAATGCTTGAGAAATCTCTTCAGCTTGTGTAATTGGTCTGCCAATGACCAAAAATGTAGAGCCCCTCTCAATCGCTTCTCTTGCGCTCATAGTTCTTGCTTGATCATCTTTTACTTTAATATCCCTAATTCCTGGTGTAATTTTTATTGAATGAGGTCCTATAATTGTATTTGCTATTTCTAGCTCATGAGGTGAGCAAACAATTCCATCTATATTAACTTTAACTGCAATTTTAAATAAATTGCTTATTTGATCCTCAAGCTTGTTGCCAAATAAAGACAATGAATCTTTCTCTTCTAAACTGGTAAGCATTGAGACTCCTATAACTTTAGTATTAATAGATTTGCCTGCAAGCATAGCTTTGCTGAGCATCTCTTCGCCGCCAGATAAATGAACTGTAAGCATATCTATTTTGCAGTCACTGAAACCTCTAATTGTTTCATAAACAGTATTTGGAATGTCATGCAATTTTAAATCTAAGAAAATTTTAAATCCTCTAGAGGATGCATGCTTAAGAAAGGATTTTCCAAGGGCGTTAAAAACAACACTTCCTATCTTAACCAGGCAAAGGTCTGGATTAAGTTGTTCTAAAATCGCATGAGCCTTTTCAAAATCAGATGTATCAACAGCTACAATTATTCTTGGATCAGTCATGAGCATGCAGAAGCTTCTTAGATGCTTTGAAATGCATAATTGAGGTTTCACCTAAATAAGATTCTTCTTTTGTCTTAGGATTAATATATTTTCTTGGTCTGATAGTTTTTTTAGAGAATGAGCCAAAGCCCCTTATCTCAACCCTATTATCTAGAGCAATAGCATTAATTATTTCCTGCAGTATTAAATCAATTCCTTCAATAATTGTCTCATCATTCAAAGATGAGAACTTTCTTGAAAGATGAATCGCTAGATCTGATTTATTGAAATTTTGTATCTGTTTCTTCATTTTTAGTTCAAGAAATACTTGGCTTTTGAAGTTGGGCTAAAGCGAACTTTAATTTGAGATGGGATTTTGAAATTTTCCATACTCTTGGGATTTCTTCCCATTCTTTCTTTTGTTACAAATGTTTCAAAAGAACCGAATCCAGATAGCTTAATATTCTTTTGGGATCTCAGGTTAACTTTTATTGCTTGAAAAAATTCATCAACTAGTGAATCAGAGGCGTCGATTGAAAGCCTCAATTCTTTTTTTAATATTGCACTTAGGTCCTTTTTAGTCAAATTCATGACCTTATTTTAGCATTCAATTTTTTTTCTAATAGCTTCAACATCATTTGCATTGAGCTATTGATTTCAAGCTCTAATAAAGATTTAGTCTTGCTTTGAAAGGTAAATCTTAGTGTCATGCTGACAGAACCCTTGGGAATATCCTTTCCTTCAAAAATATCAATAAGATTAAAAGAGACTAGGTGCTTTATTCTTGCTAGAGAAATTAAACTTTTAACCTCATCATAAGAAATAGATTTATTTATAATAATATTTATGTCTCGAGTAGAAAGAGGAAATTTGCTAGTCTTTACAATTTTTAGATTCACAGAAGATAACGGAATTTTATCGGGATAAATTACAAATCCATAAGCTTGTTTCTTAATCAATTTCTCTGTAACGGAGAGGTCTATTTCACCCATCACTGCAATCTTTTGTTTGCCAATCAATATATCTAATGCATTTTCATTAAATGGTGCTAATGAACTGGCTTTCTGAAATTCAATATTTTGCATGCCTAAGGTTTGTAATAATTTAGAGATTTCTGCTTTCAGCGAAAAGAAATCATATTCCAATACTCTCTGACTCCAAGTTTGTTGCGGTTCATGATGATAGACAATTCCTGATAAATGTAATGATTGAGTGAAGCCATTTTTTTCTTTTTTAAATACATTGCCTGCTTCAAATACTTTAATAGACATGTGCCCTTTTTTTATATTACTGTTTACTGCTGCAAATAGAGATCTGAAAAGACTCCCTCTAAGCAATGGCTCATTTTCATTTATTGGATTTTGTAATTCAGCAGGCTGCCAGCCATTAGGGTTTAATTGATGGAAAGAGCCTCTTGAAATAAATGGCATATGCATAAGTTCTTTGAAGCCAGAATGAACAAGGCCAAGTCGAAGATTACTCAATACATTAGTCTGCTTATTATTGGTAATTGGTCCAGCTTTTGGTTTTGATATGGGTATATTGTCATATCCATAAGACCTTAATAACTCCTCATACAAATCCTCTTCTAAAGAAATATCAAATCTGTGGCTGGGAATATTGAATGTGATATTATTTTCACTTTTAGCATGCAACTTAAAACCAAGGTTGTTCAATATAAGAATTGCTTTGCTTGCCTTTAAGTTTAAGCCAGAAAATTTATTAAATCTTGCTACATCCAATTTTACATTTTTCTTTTTAGTCTTTTTGGAGTAAGAGTAATAAAGCTCAACCGAATCATACTTTGCTATTTGATCTAATAGAAATAGATATCTTTCTAATACTGATTGCTGTAACTCAGGATCTACCCCTCTCTCAAAGCGATGAGAGGCATCAGTAGCCAGCCCATACTTTCTAGCTTGGTTAACAATGACTTCAGGTCTAAAAAATGCAGCTTCAACAGCTATGCTGGAGGTGCTTGATGATACAGAGGATGCCTCGCTTCCTATTATTCCCGCAATAGCTTGAATTCCAGATTGATCCTGAATTGTTAATGAAGATGGCTGAACATCTTTAAGATCACCTCCAATAACTGTTACTGAATTATTCTTGTCTTGTGGAAAACGAACATTAATTGGTAATGTTAACTTGGCTAAATCAAATACATGCATAGGGGCACCAAGTTCTAACATCACATAATTGCCTAAATCAACTAGCGGATTAATCAATGGGATACCAGCAGATTCTATAAAACTTCGCTTTTTAGAATCTAGATTTTTAATTTTTTGCAATCCTTTAACTAGCATTAGGTGATAATTACCACAGCCGGAGCCATCAATTTGGTTAATAACTTTCTTATCTTGAAAAAGTTTTAATGATGAAGTTTCAATTTTTTGGCTAGGTTTTTTTGATTGATACGCATAGAATTCTCTTTCTAAACCCCTGAGTGATAGCGCATCACCCCGATTTGGAGTGATATCAAATTCTATTAGATCTCCCTCTACCTCACACTCAAAACCAACTTGAGTGAATACATCACATAGTTTTTTTTGACTCAGGTTTGTATTAAGAAAATTCTTTAGATATGAATATTGAATTTTCATGATGGAAATTGATTTAAAAAATCTAAATTAGATGAGTAAAATTCTCTGATATCTGTTACTCCATAATAAAGCATGGCTAAACGTTCAACTCCCATGCCAAAGGCAAAGCCACGAAATTTTTTTGTGTCTATGTTGCAGCCATTTAATACATTTGGGTGGACCATTCCGCAGCCTAAAATTTCTAACCATCCCTGTTTGCCAAATTTTATATCTACCTCTGCTGAGGGCTCTGTGAAAGGAAAATAGGATGGCCTAAATCTGACTTCCATTTTTTCATTAAAAAAATCTTCTAGGAAATCAATTAAAACTCCTTTTAAATCGCCAAAGGTAACATCTTCATCAACGACCAATCCCTCAATTTGAGTAAACATGG
>Ga0255752_10000832_pt1 | contig 37280 bp, 23 predicted proteins | sample 011ome_25_FD_179952 | JGI IMG/M metagenome (GOLD analysis project Ga0255752, IMG submission 179952) | Coastal salt marsh microbial communities from the Groves Creek Marsh, Skidaway Island, Georgia - 011512CT metaG (version 2) | ecosystem: Environmental > Aquatic > Marine > Intertidal zone >... | reverse complement strand
TTAAAGAACAAGAAGAACAAGAAGACGTCTTCACCATCGCCGCGGCGGATCGCTTCGAGAAAGAAAAGCAATTTAGAGTTTAGGGTCTTAGATAAAATTAGGGTTTAAGAGAAAAAGGGAAGAAAAAATGGTACAAAATTCACACAAAATACGCTCTCTTTTGCTGGTACATACACACACACGTAAGATGTCGACTGGGGAGGAAACCCATCCTTTACTTTTGTCCAAGAACACGAAGTGCAATACTCTTTCTCTTCACGACGACGTGAACGAAAACGATGGCGTTTTGAAAGTCGGATTTGATGTTGGGGAAAAATCATTACAGAGGAGGAGCCGCGGACATCAATGTGTCCTCCTCGCGTTGGCGGCCATCGCATGCTCGCTTCTCGTCCTGAAAATACGCGTGCACTCAGAATTCGACGAAACAAAGCTAGGCGCGACCACGTACTACGAAAATCCAGTGTATACGGATCAAAACACCGACCCGATGACGGAGAAGAACGTAAACGATATCAAAACGTCTCGTTTGGCAGTCACCTTGCACACCGGGTGCTCGCCGCACGAAAAGCTCCCGTGGCACATCGAAGACAAATCCACGTGGGGTCAAGAAGTGGGCGCGAAAATCATATTTAAATCCGATACGAACGATTTCTTCTTCGAACGAGGGGTGGAGATGGAAAACGTTGGGTGCGGGTCGTATTCGATCGAGACGGAGGACTTACTCGTCGGCATGCAGTTCGGGTTCGCGTTGTACCAGAAGAATAATCAAACGGCGCACCAAGCGACGAAGGATATCGGGTGTCGATCGGAATCGGACTCGGATACGAGATGTCCGTCGTGGAAGTCACCGCATGGGGACGGTATCCGAGGCGGACCGATGGAGATGACTGAATGCACGTTTCAATATAAATACGGCGCGGTGACTTTTTACAACCGAGTCTTTGACGGCGAGACGACGGATTACGTTTGGGGAAGTTGTTTGGACACGTGCCCGGCGTTTACGAGAGCGCCGTATTGTGGGAAATCGGAAGAGGTGCCACAAATTGGCCAGCTCGAATTGAGAGAAGATGAAAAGTGCACGCCGGGCGAGTATTTACAAGCAAACGGCAAGTGCCAGAGATGTCCGGTTGGACATTACTCCGGGGAAGCCGAAGCGAGCGAGTGTCAGCCGTGCGCGGCGGGAACCATGCAACCGAACGAAGGTCAAACGGAGTGCATCGCGTGCCCGAACGGGTGGTACCAGAGTGAAATCGGTCAGCAATACTGCGAATCCTGCCCTGGCTCGAGAGCGGACTCGTCGAGACGCAAGTTACAAGGCGGCATGCTCGATAAGATGAAAAATTTCGATTGGTCAAAGTTCGGGTCCGTAGATGGCTGGGAATGGATACAAAACACAACCGAGACGATCGTGAACAAAACGGAAACCGCGTACGACGATGCCAAGAATGCCGTGAATAGCACGTTGACCAGCGGCGCGGACGCCGTGAAACAATCGGCGAAGAAAGCCTCGGACGCGGTCTCCGACACGTTTAGTAAAACGAAAGAGAGCGCGGAAGATTCAAAGGACACCGTCGATGCAGCCGCCGCGGACGCGAAGGAAAAGACGGACGACGCAATCGACGACGCCAAAAAAAGCGCCGAAAAGACAACGGAGGATGTGAAAGTGGCGGCGAAGAAGACGCAAGAAAGCGCCGAAAAGGCAACGGAGGATTCGAAAGAAACCGTCGACGATGCCGTGAACGGCGTAAAGAAAGCGACGGTTTCCGCCGAAGAAGCTGCGGAAGACGCCGCCCACGACGCCAAGGAGAACGTCGAGAAAGCAACGACGACTGATCCGAAACAAGCTGTTGACGATGCCGCGCACGAGGTGAAGAAAGCGACAGTTTCTGCGGAAGAGGCTGCGGAAGATGCCGCCAACGCGAGCAAAGAGAGCGTCGAAGATGCCGTGGAAACGGTGGAAGACGCGGCAAAGAAAGTGGGGTCTCACGGCGGTAACGATAGCGATAGTGATGGTAGCGAAAGTAGTAGCAGCGAAAACACAAGCGACGACGACGTCGTCGTCGAAAAGAGCGTCTCAGTTGAAACGACGACGACGACGAAAGAGGCGAAGGAAGAGAGTAGCGGACCAGTCGCGCAGGCGACTACTCCTACTTCCATCTCTAGCGACGAAACTTCTTCGTCTTCTTCTTCTTCTTCAACTACTACGAGCGCTGCTCCGACGACGACGACGCCGTCGACGACCACTTCGACTCCAACTCCTACGACTCCTACTTCCACCTCCTCCTTTGAAAACGGCGACAAAAGCACCAACCGCGGCGCCACTTCCCTCGCGCAGTGTCCGTCGGCTTCCTCTTCTTCTTTCGAGTTAGAAAAAGAAACAGAAAAAGAAGAAGAAGAACTCACGAGTCGAATCGGCCAAGCAAAAACGACACCACGAGCTTCGTCTTACCGAAGAGGGTTCCACCACATCGGCAATGGTGAAAACGGCGTCGCGACGCCGCCTCGCTCTTGGGCGGTGTAATATTATTAGTTAGCGCTTGTACACGACGAAAAATTTACCCATATGACTCTACAATGAAAACACCTTTACTCAGTGATAAAGAAACAAACAACTCTCCAACGCATCGAAATCAATCAGAATATCAATCCATCGCACGTAGGAGCAGTACCTTGGATTGCAAGGCAGACGAGACTTCCTCGCGCGTATATTACGTATAAAACCACTAGGCTACTGCAATTAAGTGTACGAAAAAATCTACCTTTTTTTCATTCATTTTCGTAAAACCAAAAATTCTCTTTTGGGACGCGTCTCTCGAGGGAAACGCATCACATTAAAAGTCACACGTATCGCGCGCAGTACACATACCTATCGTCCTATTTTTGTCACTTTTTCATCATGTCGACGAAAAGGAACGCGGGTTTACACCCAGAATCGCTCTCGTTGTTGCGTTCCATCGAGAACGACAACATGAACAGAAGAAACTCTACTCCCGATCGAGCGGGGAAAACCACCGGAGGCACGACGCTTGTCAAGCTTTTCGGCGGCTTCGGGGTCGCGTCGCTCGCGATCGCCAGTTACGTTTCCGGGTACAAGAGCACGTCCAAAGAGTTACTCTCTCTCGGTGAGAATAAAAGTGCGAAGAATAAGGTGGTGTTGCACACCGGGTGTTCGCCAGTCGCGCAGGTACGTTTCCGAGATTTGATTGCACAACGCCGCGGCCTCTCTTTGAGTTTGAGACTGAAAATTTTGTCCTCCTATTATTAACTTCTCTCACTCTCTCTTACTCTCTAAACATTAAACAGTTACTGGTGGACACGTTCGAAGTGGAAGACTTGGCGGATTGGGGCGAAGTCGTCGGCGCTCGTGTCTCCATCCACGGGTTAACCGGCCACACGATGACGCACGGCGGGTGCGGTCGGTACGAGATCGAACAAGACGAAGACGTGCAGTTTCACCACGACGGGCCGTTTGAATTTACGTTGTTCGCGAACAATCCAGCGGATGAAGTTTCGGTGAAGGAAAGAAACGCGAACGTGACCATGCACATGACGGAGTGCACGAAAGAGTTTTCGTACGACGGGCAAAAGGTCATGCAGAGAGTGTTCGATCGAGACGGGGACAGACACTTTGTGTTTGGGTCGTGCGATCATCACTGCCCGGGATTTTACGAAGACGTGTTGACGCACTACGGGACGGCGTGTCCGGTGGATGAGAAGAGCGCTGAAACGGTTTTACCAGCGAATTCGACCGAAGGGTCAGATGCGGGGAAGTGTTCCCCGGGGTCGTTTACGAACACCAACGGCGAGTGCGAGGAGTGCCCGATTGGAACGTACACCGACGAGAGAGGGTCGACGACGTGTAAGAGATGCCAACCGGGGCAGTTTAACCCGTTCCCGGAGGCGCAAGGGTGCATGGCGTGCCCGGATGGGTACTTCCAACCGAACTGGGGGCAACAGTATTGCGTCGCCTGCGACGGCGACGCCGCTTTGGGGAAGAAAGAGTTTGCTTTGCAAGGCGCCTCGAAGAGAAAGTTGTTGGGCGGCTGGTGGGGCCCCGCAGAAGATGAGGACAGCGACGACGCGGAAGACGTGGAAATGAACCACGAGCAGTATCACAAAATCGGCGCGACGTCGTTGGATCAGTGCGGTGCGCCGGCGGTGCAACAAAGTGCCGACGAGTACGAGAAAACGCAAGAGCATGAAAACGACCCGACCTTTGACGCGACGCCGGGAAGCTCGAACGAACCCGTCAACGACGGTCCGAACGGACCGGCGGCGACGCCGGTGTTGACTGGGAGAACCGATAAGCTTGGTCACTGCGTGTGCCCAGGTACGAAACCGAAACCGAAGCCTGTCGATGCCTCCGGATCATCTCCTTCGCCGACCTCGTCGTCTTCTTCGTCTGAAGTTGAAGTGAACCCGGTGACGCACGTCGTCGCGGGCCAACCGTGCGGACCGTGCGCACCTGTGGTCACACCAACACCGGTGACGACGACGCCGACGACGACGGTTGAAGAAGAGAAGAAAGATGAAGAGAAAGAAGATGCGTCTACCGATGTCAATTCTTCGCCGATTGAAGATTCCACGGCGACTACGAACACGAACGACGACGGCGATTCGGCGGCTCCGGAGGTGCAAGATGAAACGAACCAAGAACCGATTGAAACTTCCGCGGCGTCGGAGGAAGAGCCAACACCTACTCCGGAAGGTCCAGTGACGACTGGTCCGGCCTCTCAAGGTCCTGGCCCGGAAGTAGATGGGAACAACAACAACAATAACAGCGATGCACCGCCGCAAGAACAAGAAGAAGAAGAACAAAACGATACGACAACTGACATCACGACGCAAGAAGAGAACGACGATGATGAGCAAACTCCGCCGCACCAACCCAATGCTGAACAACCTACGTCGGCGACCATTACCTCCGCCTCCACTTCCGCCGCGGACGCCGCGAACACGACGCTCCCGGCGGCGGACACTCTCTCGAGCGGCGAAACCGTCTTGGAACAAGAAACGAAAACCAGCACTGGTTCCATCATCAACGTCGAAACTCAATACACCGCCGACGGTGAAATGATCAAAGTTACTACGGTTACCAACCCGTCCGGCGCGTCGGCGACGACCGTCATGCACGTCGAAAACGCCACCCTCCCGTTGGCCACGTGCGACGAGATTGAACACGGCGAGTTCGGCGTCGGCTACCGAGGATGCCAAGACAAAACCAGAGACGGTCAGCAGTGCATCGACTGGAAAGACCAGTACATCGCAGATGGCGAAAAACCGTACACGCACAGCAACTATCCTCTCGGCATCGAAGAAAACCCGGGGAACATGTGCAGAAATCCCGCGGACGACAAGAGCGGCATCTGGTGCTTCACCGGTACCGACGGCAGCTGGCAAGTCTGCTCGCCGCTCATGCAAGCCGAGGCGGATTAATTTATTACTATATTACTACCATACTATTCCTAGCTTACTTATTATTTAATGAGACGACATACTACTATACATGTGTATAAAATTCTTTCTTTTTCGTCGTTCTCTCCTTGAAACGAAAAGACGTTTTTTTTGCTTTATCCATCCCAAAAGGATTTCGTCATTATATCTACTTTAGTACAAACAAGACGCAAAGTATAGAGAATAGTAATCGATAACACAGTAGTGAGCCAATACTACTAAGAATGAGAGCGACGATTAGTTCTTCCTCTGTTCCTTCGTCGTCGTCGTCGTCCTCATCCGCTCGTTTTGGATGCTCTTCATCATCATCTTCCAAAACGAAACGACAGACGACAAAAGCGACGATGAGTTTGACGATGTTTACTAGAAGACATAACAGAAGAAATACAACAACAGATACTACTATTACGAATAAAGCAATTCAAGACCCGTCCATCGAGACGACCGGTCGTCTCAACGAAACGCTCGAGGTTGAAGACACCGCGTCCGCAATATTTCCAAAAATCGGCATGCACCCAGACCGAGAGCACTTGGTGGAGAAAGAGGGAAATTTTTCGTGGACGAAACAGTGGTACCCGGTCGCGGTGGCAGACATGATCGACCCATTAAAACCACACCCGGTGACGTTGTTAGGGACCGATTTGGTCGTGTGGTACGACTCAGTCGGCGAGAAATGGAACGTGTTTGAAGATAAGTGTCCGCACAGGTTGGCGCCGCTGAGCGAAGGGAGAGTCGAACCGGACGGATCGCTGTTGTGCGCCTACCACGCGTGGCGGTTTGACGGGGAAGGTAAGTGCACCGCGATGCCGCAGGCGAATAACCAGAGAGAAGAGGAACGGATTAAAGGGAACCCGCTGTCGTGTGCGAGCAGCCGACCGACCATGGAGGAGCAAGGTTTGATTTGGTGTTGGGGCGAAAGCAGTTCAGGTTCCGACGAGACGGTGAAAACGGAAGCGATGATGACGCCGGCGCCGGTGATTCCAGAGATGAAAGGGGTGACAAAAAGCGGCGAAGCGCCTGGTGGCGCCTATAGGAACCACTGGCAAATGCGCGATTTGCCGTACGGGTGGTGCGCATTCTTTGAAAACGCGATTGACCCGGCGCACGCGGTTGTTTCGCACCACACGTTAGTCGGCGATCGGTACAAAGATCCCGCCGGATTCGCGTGCGTCGTAGAACGACCGACGACGGATAACGCCGGGTTTCGATGCGCGATGGATCCGGCAGTGCCACCTTTTAATACCATTGGACAGTACGACGGTGAGGCGAGTTACGATTTTCAACCGCCGTGTTTGTTAAAAATCGATTGGCGACACGAGGAGTGTCGATTTTTGACCAGTCACTATTGCGTCCCGACGAAACCGGGATGGTGTCGACACTTGGTCGCGACCGTCTGTCAACGAAACGAGTTTAAAGAAGATATTCAGGTTCGAAAACACCGATGGTTTAAACTGAATTTGTTCACGTTGACTTCTCCCGCGTGGATGACGCACGTTTTAGGCCCGACGTTTTTACACCAAGACATGGTTTTACTCCATCAGCAAGAGAAAATCGTGATGAAGAAGCACATGGAAGAGTCTCCGGACGCGGATATGGGCGAAAAATGGAAAGATCAGGTGTTCATACCAACCGGAGCGGATAAGATGACGGTGATGTTTTACAAATGGTTTCGTAAAAACGGTCCGATTCCGTGGAAACCCGGGAACGATAAGATGCCGGAAATTGAAAAAGACGAATCGAAACTGTTCGACACGTGGGAGATGCACACGAAGTATTGCACGCACTGTAAAGGAGCGATGCGAAATACAGAAATTTTAACCTACGCGAGCTTAGCCGTCGCGTTTGGGTATTTCTTGAGCATTTTAGCCAGCGTCGATTACGCCACAGCTTTACTCGCTGCAGCTGATGAAGAGTATTCGTTGGTGGGCGTGTTGCGACGATTACCAACAAACTCGATATATTCCGACATGTTTTCTTGCTTTTCCTTCTTAGCCACGGCGTATAGCTTGGACGCGTTTAAATCGCTTTTCAAAACGTACAAGTTTTCTCACAGCGAGGACGACATCATGGCGGAAGGAACGGCGAAGATTGGATTAGCGAACGATGGCCCGAGTTTATACATTGATTTGGTCGATACCACGCTCTTCGGCGGCTTGAGCAAGGACAACAAGTTGAAGGAGCACTCGCGCGGATGTGAATGTTCGAATTGCGACACGAAGAATTTCGAAGGCATACGGTCGGTCGTCATGGCCAACAGAGTTCGAAAGAGGATGGCGGCGAGAGAGGACGAGGAAGGGAAACCGTGGGAACGACGTTCTTAATATAGTACATTGTTATATAACTTTGACTTTTAAAATTCAATCATCATCGGTAAAACCACTCTCCACCTCTTTCACAATCTCGTTCAAATACGGCGTCGCTTGCCAGCACGTGTACCCGCTCGCGCCGACGAAAATCAACGCGCACAAGAAACCAGGTAAACCAATCACCGCGAATACGAGCGAAAAGAACACCGAGGTGACAATCATGAGAGCGTATCCGATGCCCACCGCGGATTCGCCAGACTCTTTGGCTAAACCGAGAAGAGGGGCTAACCACCCAGGCGCGGCGATGGAGGAATCTGGAGGTTTCATGAGGTCTTTGACGAAATCCGGAACCTCGAAACCTTCGTCTTTCGCTTTGATTGTTGTGTTGATGTTTCTTTTTCTTTGATTTTTGGAATTGTTGGTGACTCGAATCATCTTTTTGGATGATTCGGATGCGATCGAATTGCGAGCGGAATAAATAGACGAAGAACTTCTTCTTCTTCTCGTATTTTGCGCCGCCGAAGCGACAACAACAACGGAGGATACAGATGAAATCGCGCGCATTGTATTCAGGAGTCTTGCTTCTTGTTGAAGAGCGTCGTATTTAAAAGTGTGGTACGAAGAGGAAAAGGAAAAAGATATGCAAAACAGAAGATATCGAATCGTTTAAGGTTCATCTTTTTTTTATTTTTTGTGTTTTTATATATTTTTTATTTTTGACCCTGTTTCTCCGGCGGGGGTGTAGCTCACATGGTGCGACGTGTTCCAACCACTGATGTTTTGATTAAACGCGTAATCTTCGTAGGTAGAGCGGTCGATTCGCATTCGACAGGTACGGAGATCGATACTTCGCACCTCCATCGAATCGATTTTTTTTTTGTGTGTGGTGCGTGCGCGTTGCAAGCGCGCGGTGATTTGCGTCGTCTCGAGAGATTTTGGAGTAGTACAATTCACAATTCTGAAATGTGAAATTACATTCGAGATTCCTCCAAAAAAACGGCATTTTTTTCTTCTTTGACGAAAAACAAAACAAAACAAATCGAAGAAGAAGAAGAAGAGAAGTTGGTTTTGTCGCGATACGTACGTCACGATTGGAGCGATGATGACGACGAGAGAAACGCAGCAGAAAAGCCGGATGATCGGGAAGAGAGATTCTTTGTGGGGTTTGATCGTGAAGTGCGACGATATTTGTTTCACACACATTCTTCCGAGGTTGAATGCGAATGATGTGAAATTCTTGTACGGGGTGAATACGGAAACGAGAAAGTTGATTAAGAGATCGTCTCGCGCGGGTGATTTGAAAACGAAGTTTTATATTGGAGAGATGTCGTCGATGTCGACTTTGGAAGTTGCGTGGGAGCATAAATCGTTGTGGCCGTGGAGCTGGGACGAAAGTTCTTTCTGCTTTCGAGTTGCTAAAACGAATAAACTCGAGTTGCTCAAGTGGGCGCGAGAGGAGAAAAAGTGTACGTGGAATTCAAGGACGATTAATGCGGCCGCAGAACAAGGTAATCTGGAAATGGTAAAGTATTGCGTTGCAAATGAGTGCCATATTAATGAGTTGGCGTGTGTATGTGCTGCCTCAGAAGGTCATCTCGAGTGCCTCAAATACTTACGCGAAGAAGTCAAAGCGCCTTGGGATTCGAGAACTGCCTCATGGGCGGCTGGAAGTGGTCATCTTCACATACTCGAATATCTTGTTGATCGCAAGTATGATGAATATGACGAAGAAGCGTGTGCGTATGCGGCCGAGAACGGCCACTTAGACTGTTTGAAGTACTTACACGAAACCGCCAAAGCGCCGTGGGACGAAAAAGCGGTACGAGAAGCGCACGAGAACAACCAAACCGAGTGTTTACAATACCTCCTCGACAATAACTGCCCATTACCATTGTTTTGGCGATACGAAGGAGGAGTGTTACGCACGTTCCGCACGTTGTAAACACGTGCACGGATACACAAAGAGAGAAAGAAAGAGAGAGAGACACAAAAAACACACAAAACACGGAAGAAAGAAAGAACTCGCAAATCGCCGCCGCATTTCTTCTGTTGTATATTATTACTTAAAAAATATATACTTTAATCTAATATCGGTCGTGATCGGTCGTATCCCAATCCGTCGTGGTCACCTCCGTCTCGTAATCTTTATCATGAAACATCGTCGTAACCGTTGTTCCTTCTCTCCTAACCACATTTCCTTCCGAAGATCGCGAAATGCTTCGAATAAAGTCTCGAATCATCCTCGGCCACTGCTCGGTATCCTCCAGTGTCTTCGCCACGTGCATTTCGCAGTGCGGAATCAGTTTCTTCAACTCCTCCGCGCTCTTCACTGGGTGCGTCTTATCGCCGCAATCCCACGCCAAGAGCAAACACGGCACTTTCGCCACGACGTTGGAAATCTCCTCCGGCGGAGGTAAATTGGATTGCGCCGCGCCGACGGAAACCGCCACGTACGACTCATCTCGCATGCCAAATTCTACCGTCGCTCTCGGCACGTACACCTCCTCCGGCTCGCCGTCAAAAATCGGTCTCGGCTTTCTCAACCTCGGCGGCGGCGGCGGTCCTTCCAACGCCTTCTTCTTTAAATTTTTCTCTCGTTTTTTCCTCTGTTCGTAAATCGTCGGCGGTATGACCAACACCATGCCGTCGGGAAAGACGTCCCCGCGTTGCACGGCGGCGTGCAGCACCACCGCCGCACCCATAGACGCGCCACCTAAAATTAACTTTTGTTTCTTTTCCTTCCCCGTTTTCTTACTAATCCTCGTTTGTTGTTTCAAATTGGCCACTTTTAACATATCCGCCGCCATGTTCTCCCACTTCGCCTGCGAGCTCGTCTCCGCCGGCGACGAATACCCGTGCCCTCTCGCGTTATACCGCACAATCCTCACCTTCTCATCCTTTAAGTTTTCTAAATTTTCTAAACCTACCTCCTCCTCCTCCTCGCTCGCGCTTCCGTCGCTCCCGTCCTCGTCGCACGTCGTCGTCGCCGTCCCGTTCCCGGCGGAAGACGCGTCCCCTCTCTCGCTCACGTCCCAAAAGTTCCACAGCGACTCCTTATCCTCGTTCGTCATGGACGACCCTAACCCGTGTCCCCAGACGACTTGCACCGGCGCGTCTTCGTCTCCGTACACCTTCGCCTCCAGCGCGACGCCTTCCGCTATGCGCAGCTCGGAGATGTCCTCGTGCAAAGGTGCCCAGTGCTCTTCTTTAGTATTCGTAGTGGTCGTATTCTCTTCCTCTTGCATCAGAATGTTGTGTTCCTCTTCCTCTCGCGTCGTCTCGTGTTGCTCGTGGTTCTCGTTCGAAAGTCGCGAGAGTCCCGCGTTCGTTTGAATCGTCATCTTCTTCTTCCTCTCAATGAACTTTTCCCCGCGAAAATGGTGAAGACACGACGAAGATCTCGATGTCGCCGCCGAAAACGCCGCCGTACCACCAAAGCGAGAAATGGCGAGAAAACCACCAAACGACGGAATAACGGTGCGAATACGAATCGTTCCTGCTTTTAGTAGTCTCGGTCTCTTTGTGAGTGCTGCGTTATTCGTGTTCAAAGTCGCGCGTTCGTCTTTTTATGAGGACGTTTTTCTCTCAAAGTCTTTTCATGAAGGAAAACTCTCGAGTTTGTAAGCACGATAAGAAGAAAGAAATACGCAGAGAGGCGACGGTAAATGTTCATTAAACGACTACGGAAACGCACGCGGCAGCCACGCGAAAAGTTCTCGAGGAAGACGCTAACGCCGCTTTTTGTAACGCTCTTCTGTTGTTGCTGCTGCTTTTCATCGTCGTCGCGAAGGAGGAAAAGGATCTTCGCGGGACGGTTGGCGTCGATAAGACTTTGTTGGATTTTCGCGCTTTATTCGACGAGGACGAGGATGTAGATGCGACGATGCCGCACTTCTCGATGAACACGTCGTAAGCAGGCGCGCCCGATTGCGACCCGACGGATTCTAACGCTTTCACCACGGAGTATCCCTCGACGACTTGTCCGAAGACGGTGTGTTTCCCGTTCAGAAACGGCGTCGCGACGGTGCACAAGAAAAATTGCGATCCGTTCGTGTTCGGTCCCGCGTTCGCCATGCTTAAAATCCCCGGCCCGTTGTGCGGTAACTCAAAGTTCTCGTCCGGGAAGTTTTTCCCGTAGATGGATTTCCCTCCCGTGCCGTTATCGTTGGTAAAATCGCCGCCTTGGCACATAAAGTTCGGTATCACTCGATGGAATCGACTTCCGCTGTACCCGAACCCTTTCTCGCCGGTGCATAACTGCTTAAAATTCTCCGCGGTTTTCGGGCACGAATCTTCTTTCAACTCGATGACGACGCGGCCTAACCGTTCGAATTGGCGATCGTTGGAGAGTTTTAAGTCGAAGTATACTTTCGTGTTTTTCTGTTTGAATGGTAACGAGTAGTATTTATGTCGTTATTTTGCGTTCGCGTAAACATAGATACAAAATGGATAAAACAAAACGGGATCGATGTGACGCAACATTACGTATATATGTAATACTCATTAAACATACCTCGTTCACGGGTAAAGGAATCGCATACGGCACAGAATTTCCTTTCGCGAGCGCGACGACGTCTTCCACGGAAGGCCCGGAGCCAGGCATGGACATCGCGCCACCCATATTGAGTTTGAGTTTGTGTACACTTGAGAGATACGTTTTTCTTCACAAAGAAAAGTGAAGATATTTTCCCTAAAGTCAAAAGAAACATGAGCGGCAAAGGAGGCGCGAAGAAGAAGAAGAAGAACAACAAAGATGATTCATCGCTTTCGTCTTCTGAATCCTCGAACGACAGAGCGAAAGAAAAGCTCGCACAAACCCTCAAGAACGCATCGAACGTGAAGTCGCAGAAGCAAATGTTTTTGGATTTGATTCTGAGCAAAGATTTCGAGTTCGTCTTGAACGATATCTTCGACACGTGCGCGGGGATCAGCGAACGGAACGTCGGCGGAAACGAGTCGGAAAAGCTCGACAGCGCGGAATTGAAAGTCGCCATCAAAGCTATATATGCGAAATTGGAAGATATGGCTGGAAAGGACATGAAACTGCCCAAGATTAAAGAACCAATAGACGATATTTTGCGCAGTTACGACGAGAACAACGACGGATATTTAGATAAGCGCGAGTTTCAAGGATTCGCGCGGACGTATTTTTCGCGAATGGAATGGCCGCTGTGGAAAACAGCCGCGAAAGGTGCAGCGAAAGGCGTCGGGTTTCATATGGGTGTTCAATTTATCGTCGCGCCAATCGTGGCTTTGTGTTCGCCGCTGATCTTCGCGTTCGTGCAACGCGAGATGAAAAAAATCACTGGGGAACAAATCGAAAACGTCAAGGATGAATTCTCGAAAAGGTTTCACGCTTTAAACGTGTTCGGGAAAGACGCGGACGGGGATGGGATCAACGACGACGTCGAACGCATCGAACGGAAACAGAAATGGCAAAAGCGGATGAAAAAATCGAGGGAGGTGGTCGCGACGACCGCCGTCGCCTCCGCCGCCGCGTGCGCGGGATTGCTGTAAGAAAAATAATACTCTAATGCTCGACTGACGACGACGAGCCTGCATGTCGTTTTACTCTGCCGCGAAAAGTAGCAGTAAAAACACCACCCTTCGTTTTAATACTAATATGAATAACTGCTGTTAAGTACTATCAAAACACAAAGAAACATGTGACATGTGACATTCGCGTATTTTTGTTTCTAAATGCGTCAAAACAAAGAGAGAGAGAGAAAGAGCGATTGCTTGTTCACAAAACACATGTCGACGAAGGAAGAACTCGTCGAAGAACAACTTCAATTGCAGCGAAAGAAAGACGTGTTCTACGAAACGAATTCATCGTCCTGCCCGAACGGGAAGTGCACGAACAAAGCGTGTGGTTTTTACGGATGCGTGTGCGGGGAAAAGTGTTCGTGCAATCGAATCGTAAACGAGGACGAAGAAGTCGTCACGTGCGATCCGTGTAAAGACGCGAACGCGAAGAAGAAACAAAAGGAAATCGCGTAATCGCGCAACATATTAAATGATTTCGCTTCAAGTGAAGCGAAATAAAGACCGGTTTGAATTTGACGTCGATGCAAACGCAACGGTGGACGATGTGTTTTCTTCGATTGAGGAAAAGACAAACGCGTTGAAACGAACGATGAAATTGATCGTCAATGGGAAGACGCTCACCGCTTTTGACGACGGGAAGAAGATATTCGCAGAGGTGGTGAAGAAGAAAGGGAGTAAAGTCACGGCGATGCTGCTCGATGGGGCGCCGCTGGTAGGAGGAGGGGGATCGACTTCGGCGGGCGCCGCGATGGCGAGTTCCGTCGCCGAGAAGCGGAGAAGAGAAGCAAAGGAGAAAATGATGGCGCAGAAAGACGAGAGGGGGAAAGAAAGGAAGAGTAAAGGTGTGGAAAGTAGTTATAACGCAAATAATAAATCTTCCAACTGGGAGAAAACGGGCATTTGTTCCTCGCAAAATTCTGGATTAGACGCGTTGCCGACATCCGCTTTGGAAGCTTTACGTGAAAGCGCCAAAGTGAAAGTGTTCGATTTTAGTTTGAATGCAATCGCACTCGTGCCAAACTCAATCATCACGTTGCCGGCGTTGCAAAATGTTACGCGCGTCTCTCTTTGCAACAATGCCATCGAGAGCGCGGGGATAGATTTCAAAGTTCTCTTCGAAAACTTGAGGTTTTTGAAGTATTTGGACTTGAGCAACAACAACTTGATCGGCGCGATGGATGTCGTCAACAGTCTCCCTTCAGAAGACGAAGATAAAGAAAAAAGCAAGAGGCCTCCGTTACAGTTGAAGATCTCGAACAATAAGATAACGTCGTTCCCTTCGAGCTTTTTCAAATCGTGTCCTCCTTTAGAACGCTTCGACGCGAGTGGGAACCAAATTAGCGAATCTATCGAACACTACTTCGTCGGCAGCGAGACGACGCTCGCGCATATAAATCTGGCGAACAATTTTCGCATAAACGCGATTCCAAACGCGTTTAGAAACATGAAAAGTTTACAATCGCTCATTTTAGATGGGAATAAGATAGATAAAAAAGGCATACCTGCCGTAGTTTTACGCGAGTGCGACCGGCTCTCGGAACTGTCTTTGAAACAAAATCAAGTCACCATCGAAGAACTGCGTGAATTAGATGGATGGGACGCGTATAACGAAAGACGAGTGTCTCGAGCGGACAAGATTCTCGACGCGAAAACAATGCTAGGCGACGCCTCGTTCCGCGAAGGTGCGGATGCGGAGAGATACACGAGAGACTTTTAGTAGTATTTAGTCATAGAATAAAATAGTTTCTTAAGTGTGTAATAGTAGTTTACAAGAAAATTGTTTCTAGCTTTTAGCGAGCGGCGACGTTGCCGCCTTCCGCCATCGCCTCTTCTTCTTCCTCCTCGAACATGTCTTCATCTTCATCGTCCTCGTCCATGGAAGAAGAAACAGAAGCTTCACCTGATAACAAACCCATTTTCGCCGCGATCGCTTCTCGCGTCAATCGAACAATCTCTTCGTATAAACCCTCCTTCTCTTTCGCGGCGAGTAAACTCTTCTCGCGACCTTGGCCCAACTGTTCGCCTTTGAAGGAATACCACGAGCCTTTCTTTTCAATGACGCCGGTGGATTCCGCGACGTCAAAAACGCACCCTTCGCTGGAAATACCTCTGCCAAACATCATGTCAAATTCGGCTACTTTATACGGCGGCGCGACTTTATTCTTGGCCACTTTTACTTTCACTCTCGTCCCGAGATCGTCCTCGCCGGCTTTGCCTTTGATGACTTCTTTTCTTCGAATGTCCAAACGCACCGAGGAGTAATATTTCAACGCGTTACCACCCGTGGTGACTTCCGGATTCCCGTAAATCACCCCAACTTTCGATCTGAGTTGATTCAAAAATAAAATCGTCGTGTTCGCTTTCGCCGCGTTTACGTTAATCTTCCTCAACGCTTGCGACATCAACCTCGCGTGCGCGCCGACTTGGACCATACCAATCTCGCCTTCGATTTCCGATCTCGGCACCAAAGCGGCGACAGAATCCACGCAAATCAAATCCACCGCGGCTGATCTGACCAACGTATCAACAACCTCCAACGCCATTTCCCCAGTTTCCGGTTGACAGACGACCAAATCGTCCACGTTCAACCCCAACCTCTTGGCGTAGTCCGGATCAAACGCGTGCTCGGCGTCGATCAGCGCCACCGTGCCGCCCAACTTTTGCATCTCCGCCATCGCGTGCATGGCTAACGTCGTCTTCCCAGAGGACTCTGGACCGTAAATTTCCACGATTCTGCCTCTCGGTAGTCCGCCTCCTAAGGCCATGTCTAACGTCATCGCCCCCGAGGGAAACGTCGCCACTTTCGCCTGTCCGGCGGAGCCGAGCTTCATGATGGACCCTTTCCCGAACGTGGAGTCGATTTCGCCCAGTACGCGTTCCAACGCTTTTTTCTGTAAGAGTTGTTTATTGAAAAGAGAAATAAAAGATGTAATAACACATGTCAGCGTTCGTTTGGTCTGCTCATAAACTCTCTCTCTCCCTCTCGAAGCGCTCGAATACATCACAGAAGGAATAGAAAGAATCGCGCTTTGGGGAAAAATATCTCGCAGAAGAGATCGTCTCGATTTGAAAACACGCGCGACATCGATGCATCATCATCGAGAGAGACATCCTGCTCAAACCTCTCTCTCTTAAAAGCGTACCTTAGCTTGCGCGTTTTCTGGATCTAAACCCATGTTCGGTTCGCGCTCGGGAAGTTGTCCCTTCGGCGCTTTTCTCGCCCCGAACGCGAACGTTCGAACTTGCTCGCCTCTCACTCGTTGATCTTGTTTGTTGTTGTCACCGGCACTGGTGCGTCGAATCGACGGGGGTGCAGGCACCGCCGCGCGAGATAAAGACATCATCGTTCTCGTGCTCTTTCGAAAAGTCGAGGCAGCAGTCGCGTGCGTGTGAGTGCGAAACAGAGGGAACGAGGTGAAACGCTTCGTGATGGGACTGCTCTTTGTTGTTCGAAGGAAAATCGACATTCGACGAAAAGTGAGGATGAATTTTTGAATTTTGGCGGGAATTTACTTGAATAAGCAGTCAATAGTTTTAACAACAACAAGAACAACGCGCAATCAAATACGCCTAAATGTACAACACAAGGAAGGGTTATATGAAAAGTAAATAAGTTATGCGTATATTTAAAAGTCAATGCGTGAATCTGCGTTCGCTGCTCACGTCTCGTTCTCCTGGAGTTGCGCGAGTATCTTTCTTTTTCTCTCTAATTCGATTTGAAGATTTATCGTCTGGAGCTCCTGCTGCCCCAGTTCGTTTATCATACGTCGACGTCTAATGTTGTGTTCCAAATCTCCGTCGTCTTCGTCATCAGCCTCTGACCTACTCCTTGTCCTCGTTCTCGTCGCGATTCTTGTATCTTCATCGTCACAATCGGGACTTGGTAACGAGCTCGGCGGCTCCGTCGTCTGTGGAGTATGAACCGAACTGTTTCTCCTTTGCGACCACGGTTCACGGAATACGTCTGTATCGAAGTCTCTGGCGACTTGTTCTCTCACAAGAAAGCAGCACTCGAGCGAATACTGCCTCTTGTTATTACACGCCTTGCACTTCCAGTTCGCGTCGGGTTCTTCGTTAAGAAGTTCATCCCCCGCTCGCTTTCCCATTCGATTATGTTTCACGGAAAGGAACTCAGAGAAGCATCCATTTTCATTTTCGTCCTTAATCGGTTCGTAATACTGACGCAAAATCTTGTTCGCGGCCTTTTCCTTCTCGTTCATCATCGGAGAGTATTGCCACCACTTGTGCGTATTCGGAGGGTACTTATTTGGGTCACGAAGATGGTCGTAAAAGTCGAGCGCGTCCTGAGGCGCCTTGATTTTAGACGAGTTCAAGTTTTCTATTTGTAAACCGGCTGCCGATCGACATCTTGAGAGTGCCACGTAAACTTGCGCAGGAGCAAATACATTCGAAGCATCTACGGAACAAGAGTCCAACGACATACCTTGCGACTTGTGTACCGTAATCGCAAACGCCAATTTTATTGGAATTTGAAGACGAACGTTTTTTCCTAAACCCGAGGTATCAAACGAGAATTCCATCGGGAGTATCGGTATCGCTTCCTCGAAACCTTTGAATAAAACATACGGAATCTTTTGCTTCTTTTGAGCAGCGCGCTTGACCCAGTCGAGCTGCCTGTTAAGTAAATCGATATCATGTTTATTGGCATCCGGCTCTTTTTCGAGCTTTTCCACGTGCGACTTCATCGCCTCTTCATCAGGAATATCAAATTTTATAATCTTGCCGCGAGAACCATTTGCCAAACGTCGTGGCTCACCATCACTAGCAGTAGTTCCTGGGACAGAAGTGTTTAATAACATCATCACTTCACAGTCAACTTTGAGCTCGACGATTTCTTCCGCTCGAATTTCTTTTAAATACATCCAGTTGCCTTTCAAACTCTTACAATAGTCGTTGTATCGATTGTCGCTGATATCAACACACGGCTCTTCGCTGTCAATCGCTTTATAAATCTGCGCTTCAGTCTTGAGCTCGTTTAGTTTCAGAGTATTGAAAGCGTTCACATCTTTATTCTTGGAAAAGAGCTTCATTTCAAATCGTCGGATATCGTCACTTCCGATATTTCTCTGCGACTCAACGTATTCAACTATTTCATTTCCAGCTCGTTGTTCACCTCTTCGCACGCGAGACAACAAATTTGCAAATATCTCATCCTCCTGCCGAAACACTTTCTTTAGCTCGCAAAACGTGAACTCCAACATGTCCCACGTGAACGATTGAAAACACAATCCTCGATCTAACATCATCGCCGGACACACCGCTTTCAAACGCGAATTATTAACTCCCAACTTTGGGATTGGCTGAAGTTGGAGAAAATCGCCGAATACGACCACTTGCAGCCCACCAAACGGCTTTGTCGTGTTCTGGCGTATGATTCCAAAATGTTCGCTCAATCGATCGAACATTTCTCCACTCAACATTGAAATCTCGTCGATAAACAGCACGTCGTACGCTTGTATAACTTCTCTTCGGGTCTCGTTGGCCTTTCCCTTGAGGCCGAGAAAGTGTATATTCTCGACAACTCCACATCCCGCCAGGGAGTGAATAGTCACACCGTCGATCGATTCGCTCGCAATTCCAGTCGTCGCGCACACCGCGACATTTTTCTTCTGCTCTTCCCGTAACCTTTGCACCGCGGTTTTCAAAAGCACCGTCTTCCCCGTACCTCCTGGGCCGTACACGTAGCAGTTCTTGCCATCGAGAATGTTTGAAATCGCGACGGATTGATCGTCCGAAAGCGTCGTCTCGTCGGGTAAAATCTCTTCCAGCAAAGACAAATGGAGGAATTGCTCGGTGAGCGCTTCCGGAGCCTCGATCGTCGTCATCGTAATACGCGTGTGTTGTATGCTTCGAGTTGAAACGAGAGGAGCGAGGGCGAGGAAAAACGAGCGCGCTCGTTTTAATTAGTGGAGATTTTGAATAAATTTAAATAGCTGCCGATCTGCTGATTGCTTTGAAATCGGCAATTTGAGCACCCACGGTGTTGTTGTTGATGATGATGATGATAGTAGTAGGAGCAGTAGGAGTGATAGTCATAGTAAAAGGAGTAAAATGAGTAGTGGTAGAAACAAAGGATGTGAATACAACAACAAGAACACTAAAAGCAGTGGTGATATGACGAAAAGAAGAAAGCGAGCGCTCTTGGCGAAAAACTCTTTTTGTCGCTTTTCTCTCTTTCTTCGTCTTCGTCTTCGTCTTCTTCATCGAGATCTTTTTATTACGGTTTGTAATACGTCGTGTTGACGAACGGCATCTTCTTCACGACTGCTTTCGTCTTTTTGCCTCTGGTTTCGACTTGCACTTCAGTGCCGGCTTTGGCCAACGCTTTCGGGACGTAACCCATGGCGATGTTTTTCCCCAACACCGGGGAAAAGCCGCCGCTGGAAATCTCGCCGACTTCCTTGCCGTCCATGTCTAAGATTTTGGAGTGTTGTCTCGCCGGCGCGCCTTTTTCCAAGAACTCAAACCCGACTCTTCTTTGCGGGACACCCTCTTCAATTTGCTTGCGGATTCTTTCGCCACCCGGAAAGGAAAACGTGTCTCTTCTCGCTTTACCGATGGTCCACGTCAAACCGGCTTCCGGCGGCGTCGTCTCTTCGCTCAAATCGTTGCCGTACAAGCACAAACCGGCTTCCAAACGCAAAGAATCTCTGGCGCCTAAACCACACAAACGAACGTTTGCGTCGCCGACCAAGTCTTCGACCAATTTCAACGTTCCCGGGACCGGGACGGAGATTTCAAAACCATCCTCGCCGGTGTAACCGGTTCTCGTCACCCAGCACGGTTGTCCGGACACCGTCATCTCTTTGAACATGCCAAAGTACAACTTGCTCAAATCCGCGTCGGTGAGCTTTTGCAACGTTTCCATCGCCTTCGGTCCTTGCAACGCGAACAAACTTCTGTCCGAGTGCTCGATGAATTTGCAATCGCCATCGAATTTCGCCAAGTGTTTGTTGATGTGCGCCTTGTCTTTATCCGCGCACCCGGCGTTCAAGACGACGTAAATCCACTCGTCGTTCACTTTCGTGACCACGGTATCGTCGATGATCCCACCGTCGTCGTTGGTCACCACGGATAAGGTCCCAGTCCCGTCGGCCAAACCTTTAACGTCCGCGACCGTAATCGATTCCACAAACTTCACCGCGTCCTTCCCTTTAAACGACGACCCGAGCATGTGGGACACGTCAAACAAACTCGCTTTCGTTCGGCAGTGTTGCGTCGCTTCCATGATGGAATCCTTGTACTGAATCGGCATCGAAAACCCGGCAAACTCGACCATTTTACCTCCGTGTTTCACGTGAAAATCATAGAGAACGGTCTTTTTCAAGTTCGAGTCGTCCGCGTAGTGTCTCTTTTGTTGCGAGCCGACGAGTGGATGATTACTCGTTCGTCCAATCGTCCCGACGATGCTTGAACTGCTTTCTAAAGAAGCAGTATTAAATCGCGAACGCATCATCATCGCGGACGAGAGGCGTTTGGAGCATTGTCTCGTCGCCATTTTTACTTATTATTATTTACTTTTTTTAGTAGTAGTTGTCGTTGACTAAAGAGATGTGCAGAAGAGCGTTAGAAAAGTGATGATGATGATGATGATGATGACAAAATGATATCCAAAACGAGAAGACAGAAGTCTCAGTAAAGGTCCAGAGGGTGCCACCTCGACAAAAAAAAATGAACTCACTTGTTATTTAGGGTTTTTTAATTTTTTGGTCGTTAGAAAAAAAGTGTGTCCTTTCAAGGTTGTTAGAATTCAACAGTCTCCTAACGAATTGCGGAAGAAAAGGTTTCGTAAGCTTTAAGAAGTGTTGTGTTGTTATTCGTATCACACACATCACAGTATATAGGCGAAGTATACACACACACAGACACACGTAATAACAGTATGTCTTCTTCATCTGAAAATCCGGCGATATACGTGAACGGAAAACGATACGAGTTACGAGACGGCATCGGGGAAACCACTTTGCTGGAGTTTTTACGCGATGTACGTTTAACGGGGACGAAACTCGGGTGCGGCGAAGGCGGGTGCGGGGCGTGTACCGTCGTCGCGTCCTCAATCACGGGGTATGATAAAAAGACGGACCAATTTTCGTACGCGCACAAAGCGGTCAACGCGTGTTTAGCGCCGATATACGCGTTCGAAGGACACCACGTGATTACGATCGAAGGCCTCGGGAACGCGAGGGATGGCTTGCATCCAGTGCAGATGGCCATCGCGAACGCGCACGGGTCGCAGTGCGGGTTTTGTACACCCGGTTTTGTCATGTCCATGTACGCGTTGTTGTTAAACGCGCGAAGCAAGAATACCGCTGCTGAAAATGCGTTGATATCGCCGCACGACATCGAGGAGGCGTTGTCCGGGAACTTGTGCAGATGCACCGGATACAGGCCTATTTTGAAAGGATTCGTGGACGCGTTCGTGGAGAATAAGGTGTATTCGCAAGAAACTATCGATGGGGACGTATCGAACGCGTTTAAGAAATCCGTGAAAGTTTCAGACGGGACGGTGCCTATATGCGCGAGCACCGGGCAACCGTGCACGAACGGATGCGGCGGCGACGGTGAAAAGACTGATGAGAATGCGAGCAGCAGAAACGTCGAAAACGGAGCGAATGGTGGTACTACTAATGCTGCAATCAAAGAACCATTGTTTCCGATCGAATTAAAGCGACGCGCGAAAGCAGGAACCGGACCTTTAGCCGCGCTCGCGTTTCACGGCGGAGACGCGATTACAGATTCCGTGCACAACGACGGCGTGAAATGGCACCGACCGACGAGTTTGAAAGAGTTACTGGATTTGCGAGACGCATATCCTGGAAACGAGTCTAAGATTGTTTGCGGAAATACGGAAATTGGCGTTGAAATCAAGTTTAAAAAAGCTCTTTACCCGAGACGCATTCACGTTTCTGGAAATACGATCGAAGAACTCGATAGAATTAGCATGAATTACGACAACGGCGAAGCTGTTTTTGGAGCGGCTATTTCTCTGTCGGATTTGGAGCGCGCGTGTAGCGGCAAAGAAGCTTCTCAAGTGGAAAGATTCCGAGCTATTTCCAAACAATTGAAATGGTTCGCCGGGAGGCAAATTCGAAACGTCTCCACGCTCGGCGGTAACATCGTAACCGGGTCGCCGATTTCAGATTTGAACCCAATATGGTTAGCTTTAGACGCTATGTTTGTTGTGACGTCCAAGAAAGGCGGGGATCGATACGTGAAAGCGAGAGATTTCTTCTTAGCTTATAGGAAAGTCGATTTAAAACCAGACGAAATCTTAAAGCAAGTCGAATTGAAAGCGTTCAACGATACCGACTACACCGGAACTACCGCGGCGACGACTAAAGAGTATTTTCACGAGTACAAACAATCGCACAGGCGCGAGGACGATATCGCCATCGTCACGTGTGGCGCGCGAGCACTTTTTAACACGAGTACTGGTGAATGCTTAGATTTCTCTCTCGGTTTCGGAGGCTTGAGTTTCAAAACAATCTTCTGTTCACAGACGGCGAACGGGATGGTCGGGAAACACATGACGAAAGAAACGCTGGATTTTCTCATGAGCGCAATTGAGAAGGAATGTTTTGTGGACGAGAGCGCACCCGGAGGGATGTCCCAATATCGAATCACGCTCGCAAAATCCTTTGCGTTTAAGTTTTTCTTACACTGCGTGAGCGATTTGAGAACTGTCGTGGACAGTTCTTCTTCTTCTTCTATATACGAACTTCAACAAAACGAACTTTCCTCTCTCGGACGAAACGAGCGACAATCGGTGGTCTCTGGAGCGCAATATTTTACGAAAAAGCCAAACGGTGAAGTCGTTGGACAACCTCTGGCGCATAAATCCGCGCATATACAGGCGTCTGGAGAAGCAATCTATTGCGACGACGCCGCGAAACCTGAAGGGTGCGTGCACGCCGCTTTGGTTTTATCTACCATCGCGCACGGAAAGATTCTCTCGGTGGACAGCGCGAGCGCCGTGGAAAGTATCCCAGGCGTGCTCGGATACTTTTCCGCGAAAGATATTCCCAAAAATGGAACCAATATTATCGGCCCGATTGCACACGACGAGGAGATTTTTGCCACGGAATACGTCACGTGCGTTGGTCAAGTCATCGGTGTCGTCGTCGCGGAAACGAGAGCGTTGGCGTTGAGAGCCGCGGACGCGGTGAAAATCGAATACGAGATTCTTGAACCGATTTTATCCATCGAAGACGCGATTGCGAAAAAATCATATTACACCGACGAAATGATTGGCATGCGAGGTTTTCTTGGACACGCTTTGCATTCCGGAAACGTCGACGATATTTTTGCAAACGAGGAAGAAAATATCAAAATCATCTCCGGATCAACGCGAGTCGGCGGTCAAGAACACTTCTACCTCGAACCGAACGCATGCGTCGTAGAAGTTACCGACAACGATGAGGTAGTCACGATTTCGTCCACGCAGTGTCCGATGAAACACCAAGCGTACATCGCGGACTGTTTAGGCTTCTCTCGAAATAAAGTCACGTGTAAGGCGAAACGTTTAGGCGGCGGTTTCGGAGGGAAAGAGTCGCGCTCGGGATTCATGAACGTCGCAATTGCTGTACCGGCGTACCATTTGCGTAGGCCAGTCTCCTTAGTTTTAGACCGCGATGTTGACATGCAAATCACCGGCCATCGGCACAGTTTCCGAGGCGACTGGAAGGTGGCTTTTGATGTGAAGAGTGAGAAGATACTCGCGCTGGATGTTAAAATTTACAACAATGCGGGTAATTCGCTCGATTTAAGTTCATCTGTTCTCGATAGGGCAATCTTGCACGTAGATTCCGCGTATAACATTCCAAACTTACGTGTTGAAGGTTACTGTTGCAAGACAAACTTACCTTCAAACACAGCGTTTCGAGGATTTGGTGGTCCGCAAGGTATCATGATTGGAGAATCTGTCTTGGACGACGTCGCGCGACATTTAAACGTCGCGCCTGATGCTTTGAGAGAAAACCATCTGTATCATGAAGGAGACCTCACGCATTTCGGACAAAAGCTTATCGACTGTCAAGTTCGTAGTTGCTGGGAAGAGTTGAAATGTAAGCGCGAAGCATCTTTTGCCGATCGAAGGAAAGCGGTTGAAACGTTCAATCAGACGAGTAAATTCAAAAAGAGAGGCTTCGCCGCGACGCCGGCCAAGTTCGGCATCGCATTTACCGCTTTGTTTTTGAATCAAGCTGGTGCACTCGTGAATGTCTATTTAGACGGTACCGTTGGTGTCTCTATTGGCGGTGTCGAAATGGGACAAGGTTTGTTTACGAAAGTGGCGCAAATCGCCGCGAAAAACTTGGGCGTTCGTTTCGAAGATGTTCACGTCCTCGAGACGAGCACGGAGAAAGTACCAAACGCATCACCGACAGCTGCTTCGGCGAGTTCGGACATGTACGGCGACGCCACCGAGGACGCGTGTTTGCAAATCATGGAACGCTTGAAACCAATTCGAGAGAAAATGGCTAAAGACGCGTCGTTTAAAGACATCGTCAACTCGGCCTATTTCCAACGCATCGATCTCTCCGCGCACGGTTGGCATGTCACGAAAAATCTAAACTGGGATTGGTCCGTAGGAAAAGGCGAACCGTTTAATTACTACACTTACGGTGCGGCGTGTTCAGAAGTCGAAGTCGATTGTTTGACTGGCGATGTGAACGTTTTGCGCACTGATATTGTCATGGATGTTGGCGATTCGATCAACCCGGCGTTGGATATTGGCCAAGTCGAAGGCGGGTTTGCGCAAGGTTTAGGTTGGATTTTATTGGAAGAGTTGAAGTACGGCGATTCGAAAAACGGACATAAATGGATTAAAGATGGCGTAAATTTCACGAGAGGACCAGGCACGTATAAAATTCCAACCGCCAACGACGTTCCGGAGGAGTTCAACGTCACTTTATTACACGATTCCAAGAATCCGCGAGCTGTGCAAAGTTCCAAAGCCGTCGGTGAACCACCATTTTTACTCGGGAACTCGGTATATTTCGCCGTGAAAGATGCGATATACTACGCGAGACAAGAAGATGAGAACGAGAAAAACGAAGGAGCGTTTAGTTTAGATTTACCGTGTACTCCAGAGCGCGTGCGTATCGCTTGCGGCAACGCGTTTGCCTACGGTAGTCGCGATTACAAGACGCGCATTACGATTTAGCAGCACATTTGAAAGTGTTTGTATGTATATAATATGTAATAGTAACGCATTCAGAAAGGAATCAATCATATTAATGATATGTGTGTGATAGTACAAGTCTCTTTTTTACAACACAATCAGAACAACTACAGTATGTCAAGTTCCTTAATTAAAGCATCGAGGACTCCATAGCGCTCGTCAAACAAAGCAACTTTTCGCACTCTACCATGATTTCCTTTGCCGTCGGCCTCGATTCCGGATCTTTCGCCAACATCAACTTCAACAACGCCTTCATCTCTTCGCTGCAAGAAAACTCGCTTAAACCAAAATCCTCAAAGTTCTCATTCACTGACCGCCCATCTCTCAACGCTCGATACTTGTCGCCGTTCATCGGTAACGCTTCCCCTAACAACAACTCCAACGCCGTCGCGCCTAAACTCCACACGTCTGACTTTGCCAAGTTTGAAAAATCGTCATTTAACACTTCGTTGGCTAAGTATCTCTGATCACCGTCTATTTCTGAAGCGCCACCGATAAGCTTTCTCCGCTTCTCACCGCACGTCGACGTCGCGCGTCCCCAATCCCCTAGCTTGTAAATCTTTTTCTCCGATTCGAAAATATTATCCGGTTTCACATCCATGTGCGCGATGCGTTCCTCCGACTCGTGCGCGACCGATAACGCGTTAGCTACATCGCGAACGACTAACAAAACTTCGCCTTCGTCCTTAGTAAATTTGGCGTCCGGTCCGAATTTCACGGCGCCGCGTTCGCAAAGCTCCATTTGGATGTACAAATGGTCGTATTCCATCCACGAGGTGTAATATCGTACGATGTTTGGCGAATTCAAAGAAGATAAAGCCGCCATCGCGTGCACTTCTCTCAACGCGTCGTTTTTCTCGGATTCGCCGTATAACTTCTTCTCCGTGCGTTTGACCGCGTACATTTTGCCGTCCAATCGATGAACGACTCTGGAAACTTTCCCGAATCCGCCTTTGGCGATGAGTCCTAAATCCGCAAACTCGGATCGGAATCGAAGCATTTGCGCGTTCTCCTTTGCCTCATTATTGCTACCGTTGTTATTATTCGTTATTCGTCTGCTATGCGCGGGTAATTCCTTCGCCTGTTCTTCGTCTCGTAAAAACGCGTTTCGCGATATCGGCGGCGATTGGAGCAACTTTTCCTTTTTCGTCGCGTTCGCGCTACCACCACCGCCACCTTGTTGTTGTTGTTGTTGTTGTTGTTGTTGTTGTCTGTTTGGAATCGGTGGCACTTCGAACATGTTGTTGTGTGCATTTGCGCTATTTCTATTCCCGCCAGCGCCTTGCGAGTACTGCAAACACGCTTGCGGAAGACTTCCGGCTCTGCTAATCGTAAACGGCTGCGAGGACTCTCTCGGCGTCAACTGCATCTGTTGCGAAGACAGCTGCTGAAAGCGCAAACCAGAAGGACCAGAACTACCACCAGTTCCGTTGATGACGTCCAATGCACCTCGACTCGATTCGTTGTTGTTGTACATTTGCTGACTCACGTTCGGCGAATCTATGATACACCCCAACCTCGCTCTCTTGTGTCGCATCGGGCTCAACGCCACCGGCGAACGCATGCCAAACTGTTTCCCGTTCGTCGTGTTTTGTACAATCGAGCTAAAATACCCTTTACCATTCACGCCACCATTTTCTTTCCCGTCGCAACTATCGAACGGTTGTAACCCTTGCTGAGAGTCGTAGCCTCCTCCTCCTCCGCTATTCTTGTTCGTATTCGCGTACGCTATGTTCCCGACTAACTCAAACTGTTGATCCGCCGGCGTGCAATAATCCGCCACGTCAAAATCTTGCGAAAACGGTAACGGCGGAGGCTGTTGCGACGGTGCAAACCTCGGTTGGTTTCCAAACGCGCCCGGGTACCGATGGATGGATGGTTTCTGCGAAATTATCGGCGGATTTGGCGCTCCTTTTCCATGTCGCTGTTGCGAGTTTTCGTTGTTGGTGTTGGTGGTGTTGACAGCTTTCAACGCATCAAAATCATCATCATCAGCCTCTGTCGTGCCATGTTCTCGCAAACTCTTATTATTGGTGCCGCCATCTTCGTTATTAGTATTACTGCTAGTATTTATCCCAGTTTTCGAGAGTTGCCGAGATAACCCAGTCGTCGGCGTTTCCAAAACCGCTCGGGATTTCAGCTTTAACATTTGGTGCACGTTTTTCCCGTTGGCTGCTTGATTTTTGAATTTTTCCTCCCCCCTTTTGGATGAGATGAAGATGACGTGCTCGTCGTAAACGTGTTGTGCTTTCAAGAGAGTAAGAGAAAAGAAACAACACACACACACACACACACACACACACAAACAAAGACAAAAAGGGGACAGCCGACGCAAGAAGAACAACGACAAAAAGTAGCTTATTAACGCGTTCAAGTTCGTTCGTTTTGTGTCTCGTTTTTCTCTTCTGAATTTTTGTTCAAAATGGAGGTTTAGGGTTTTTATTATGATACCCTAAACAAGTTCGTTACGAAGAATTGGACAACAGGAGTAAGACTTCAGAGAGAGAGCACGAGAGAGAGAGAGAGTGAGAGAGAGAAAGAAAGATGAGAGAAGACAAATGAAAAGCACTTTCACTGCCCAAAACACTTTCGTCTCTTTGAACTCGTCTTCGAATAAATCATGTTTTTGTGACGTAAGAATAATAAAAGCGGAAAAGCAACCTTTACGGGAAACGTCCCGAGACGTGAAGCGAACGGAATTCGCGCAAAGAGCGAAAACCTATTTCGGAGGAAGAATAGACCGTCGGTCGATACAAACGCAGAAAGTTTTAAATAAAGATGCTGTGCTCAAAGACGTGCACGTGATTTTATGCGAACCGAAAATCGCGTCCAATATTGGAGCCATCGCCAGGTCCATGTGTTCATTCGAATGCGAAAGCTTGTCGATTGTGAAACCGAGAGTGGAAGTGATTTCGAGAGCGAGCTTGAACGCGAGCAAAGGCGCGCAGCACATCGTGAGGAACGCGAGGGTATTTGAAAGTTTAGAGGAGTGTTTAAATGTGTTGGAAAGAGAAAACGAGGAGGAGGAAAAGGGCGAAGGAGAAGGAGGAAAAGGTTCGGTATTGCAAAGCGTCGCGTTCTCTCGGTGGATGGCGAAAGACGAGAACGAGAACGAGAACGAGGAAAAGAACAACAACGACGGTGATCATCACCGAAGACAAAAACACTTCTTCGGCACGAAACAATTACTCGAAAACCACCCTCGATCGGTTGCGTTAGTTTTTGGAAGCGAATCTGACGGCCTTTCCGACGCTCAAGTCGCTCGAGTCGATTCCGTTTGCGAATACAAAATGGGACGTTTGATCGAATCGTTGAGCGTAACGCACGCGGCGGTGATTGCGCTCAACGCGTATTTTGAATCCAGGGTACTGAAAGAAGAGTAAACAAGAGAAAGAGAGAGTCGTTTTTCGTATGTACTAAGAATAATAATACTCGCAATGCGCCGCCCGCGAGGACGACTGTATTTTCATCAAAGCGTGAAGGCGAAAAGAGGACTGCTTGCAGCCCCTACAACAAAATATCTCCATTGTTTTTCACACATTTCACTCTCTCCTCCGCGCTGCTCAAACGATAAAAACAAAATGTCTTCCTTTGCCGGGGTTGCTCGCCGAAGAAAACAACAAACTGGCGCACAAAAAGATGAAACAGAGGTAAAGGAGGGGGAAAAAAGGCAGAGCAAAAGCGTCAAAGTCAAATGGGTTGCCGTTTTGTTTTGGACGATGATGTTTGCAATACTCGTACGGTTCAGAGGACGGAACGGCAGTTTTAGCGACGAAGGGAACGGCACGAATGAGAATAATAACAATGCGAAGGAAAACGAAGTGTTCACGAGAGAAGAGTTGGGAAAAAAGGCTCTCCATTTGAGTCTGTGCGGAGAAGTGTTCGACCTGTCAGGAGGAGGAAAAGGAAAAGGACAAGCAGACGCTTTTTACGGCGAAGGCAAAGAGTATCATTTTTTCATCGGTACCGATCAAACGAAAGGGTTTTTAACCGGGAAACGAGAAGAGAGTAACGTAGACGTGGATACACTCTCACACGGAGAAGTTCTGGAGCTGGAAAAGTGGGTTCGGTTTTACCGCGAAGGCGGTTCGAGAGGGACGTATCGAAAGCGCGGCGTATTAGGGGACGGGTGGTTTTACGACGAAAACGGGGATAAGACAGAACGAGGAAGGCGGTTTTGGGAGAGAGTCGAGGAAGCGAAACGAAGTCATTACGAGGATGACGGTAGTAGCAGTAGCAGCGATAGTAATAGCAGTCCTTCTTCGCCTCCTTTATGTCGCGCGGCGTGGACCGAGGAGAGGGGCGGCACCGTGTGGTGCGAAACGATAAAAGGCGCGGGGACGAAGACGACGAAAACCTATCCCAGACTCAACGCGAAAAATGGTGTGTGCGAGTGTTACGAGGACCAAGGGTACTCGGACTTACGAAAGCTGTACGAGAACTGCCTCCCGAAGAGCTCGAGGTGCTTCACCGGATAACATTTTAAATGAACAGTAGAATAGTACTCAATAGTCCTCACTAATTGTAATGGGAAAGAAGCGGAAACTCATCTGCTCAAACTGTCAAGCGCCGTTTAAGAAGACGACTGAAACGATTTCGATGATAATGAGCGCATCAATACCGTCATCATTTGTCGCTGCTGCTCCTCCTTCTTCTTCTCCTTCTTCTTCCTCATCAGTTCTGTGCAAAGCGTGTTCTCGTTCTCGAATTGGGGAAAGCGTGGGCGGGTCGCTGGTGCCGAAAACGTCGACGCAAAGCGGCGGTTTTGTAGCGACGATGCAGACGACGACGAGTAATAATAATAACAGCATTAACAACAATCGATTCGCCGCGTTGGCATCATCAGCATTGCCAAATTATCGCGTTGAAGCGAGTTTAGAAGACGAGGAAGCGAATAACAACGACAACGGTATTAAAAGAAGCACGAAGAAGAAGAAGAAGAAGAAGAAAGGAGGAGAACAGAACAAGGGCAATACTAATGCTTTGAAAATGAATGTGATGAAAGATGCAGAGTGTCGAGAAATTCTGGACGAGTTGGACGAACAGGTTGTGTTTATCGACTCGTACACGTCGGAAGCGTTTACGCAATGCGTGTTGGAATTGAAGCGAGCGAAAGTCATCGCGTACGATTGCGAAGGTGTTCGATTATCGAGAACGGGGAAGATAACGCTGTTACAAATAGCCATTCCGAAGAAGATCTTTTTAATCGACGTGATGACCATCGGTGGGAAGGAAGTATTCACCGACGGCGGTTTGAAAGATATCATCGAATCCGAGGAGATTTTGAAACTCGCGTACGACGTGAGAATGGACAGCGACGCTTTGTTCCATCAACACGACGTGGTTTTGAAAAATGTTTTAGACTTACAATTACTCGATATCGCCATTCGCCGCGCGGCTGGGGGAATAGTCGAACACCTCCCGTCCTTGTCGAAAACAGTCAGTCGACGGTTAACCAACGCGGAAATCCTCGTTTGCGAAGACTTGAAAAAACGCGTCAAAAACATGTACACCTCCGTCGAAGACGGCGACTTGTGGGCGCGAAGACCGCTCATCGACGACGCCAGAAGATACGCCGCTTTAGACGCCTGGGTGTTGATGAAGTTAGACCAAGCCATGCGTCCAAACGGGACCACCGCGCCACACTTATTCCCTGGATTCGACGAGAAATGGAACGAACGCGTCTTAAACGCCTCGCGAAAGCGCATAGACGAATACAAAGATAAAGAGATTCCAATAGAACAAGGCGGGAAGCGAACCGCGGAGATGACGCAAGCGCCTCCGTTTTAATAAAATACGAAGAATAACAACGCGAACGCGTTCTCGCGTAAAGTATGGTCATTTTTGCCTCAATTTTGCCTTCATTTTTCCTCAGAAAAGATAACACTTTCAGAACGAAGAAGAAGCGAGAACAACGACGAAAATGGGCACGGACGACCCGGCGTTCGACGCCATGCCTCGACGACGTAAACGACACTTTCACTGGAGGGGATTCTTTGAAAATGATCGTCGAGTTTCGTCGCGTGCGAAACTCTTCTCACTCCTTCTCTTAACGCTACTCGTAATCGTCTTCTTTTCCTTCGCGTTGTTTTCCCCGTCGTCGGTACGCGAAATCGTCGGTTTCGATTTCGATTCAGGACCTGTTCTCAGCACCAGCGGGAGGAAAACGAAGAAGAGTGCGGACGTAAACGATGAAAAGAATAACGACGGAGTATTCGGCGGGCATTCGCTCGTCAAAGGCGAAGATTCGGTGGAAACGAAAGTTGAATTTTGGCCGAAACGTTTCGGAGACAAGAGAGAAAAAGTGTTTTGGAGAAGATTCGCCTTGGAGTCGATGTTTGAATATTCGGAGGATGTGAGACTTTTACCGAAACTGGCGATGCCGTATGGGCTGAACGCGACTGCGAGGGATATGGAGGAGGAGAAAAGACGAGAGAATTTATACGGAAGCGCAAAGAAGAAAGGGAAGAAAAGAGTCTCGAAAGACGCCGTCGATAAGATCACGAGGAAGGAGTACGAGAGGTTTATTTCCATGTACGGGAACGAGGGGCTGAAGTTAGCCGCGACGAGAGCGTTTCAGTTTCTTCAGCTCAGAGGGAGCACGAAAGACGACGAGGCGTTTGTGAATAAAGAGCAGTTTTTGGAGATGGTTTTAGAGGAAGTGGGCGAATCGTCGTCTCGCGGGATGGAGAGCGTAGTGAACGGAGGCGGAAGCTCGGCAATGAGTCGAGCGTTTCAGTTGACCAACGAGACGAGGCATTTGTTGCTGCAAAGAAACGAGAAGCGAGCGTCGAGGATTCCGGGCTGTGCGATTTCCTTGCACGCGGGTGATCACACGCACGTGAAGATTGACCGGTCGCAATCCCTACACTTTTCTGGAACGAAACACATGACCATAGAAGCGTGGGTTAAACCTCGCAAATCGAAAGATTTCGGTGGGACAATCATCGCTAAGTACAACAGAGGCGTGGTTGGACAGTTCTTTGTGCACGTTGAGCAAAATGGGGCGGTTTTTTTCCACCGCGAAGTTGCCCCGTTTGGTTTGCGTTCGAGCGTGCGTTTACCCGCGGACGATTGGTCGCACGTAGCGGTGACGTACGGCGGCGGGTATTCGAAAATGTTCATCAACGGGACTTTGAGAGGCGCGCAGGAAGAGAAAGGCCAAGGTTGGGACGCACAAAACCCGATCGTTATCGGTGCTATTCTCGACCACGGTAACGCGGCGTCCATCTTTAACGGCGACATCGACGAAGTTCGAATTTGGGGCGTCGACCGATCGCAAATAGATATCGAAAACAGCATGCACGGAAAATTACACGGCTTTGAGCGAGGATTGATGGGTTCCTGGTCGTTCGACGAGTGCGCGGGCTTAAAGACTCGAGACGTTCAAGGACGCCGAGACGCGCAGTTACACGGTGGACGATGGGTTCGAAGCTCGTTAGTGCTCTTCAGCCACGAAGACGAAGAACGCGCGAGGTGCGAACGCGAAACGCCCGGGAAGTGCTCGAAAGCGCACTTGGAAAAACGTAGAGAGTTTCAAAACGAAGAATATTGGCGCCGATCGATCGATGTTCTCGAAGCGCAAGCAAAACTGAATAAGGACATTGGCGAAGAGATGCCGAAAGTGCAACAACTTCTCGACCGAGTGAAGCGATTAGAGTTTCGAGATTATCGAAGAGGCGAGGTTATCGTCAACATCGAAAAGAGGAACCAAAATCACACGCAAGATTTATCGGATTTGCACAACGTTCTCAAGGCGCACGAAGAAGAAGTTCACGAGATGATGGAAGACAGCACGTCGAGAGGGAGGAGGAAGAAGAAGAAGAAGAAAGTCCATCTCTTCAACGCCTCGAAGGTATGCGACGATCCCGACGACCCGGAGTGTGACGACGATTGGGATTTCTTGGATCCGGTGGAAAAACTGCTTCGACAAATCGCCAACGCGACGAGACAAGACGTCGAACTTTCGAAGAAAATCAAACGCCGCGATCGTATGGCGAGAAAAAAACTGCGCGAAGAAGAGGAAACGAGAGATGTATTCAAAAGAGCGAGCATTCAAGCGGCCAAGGAAAGGAATGCGAAATTGAACGCGGCGGGCGGGAAACCGCTTTTAAAACGCAGACGCAAAGATTCGGACGTGTTGACCGAGAACGATTTAAAAATGCTCACCTACGAGAAACGCGAAGGGAACGCGGCAACGGGGATGGGAGATGTAAGTGGCGGGCAAGATTTCGAGGACGTCGTGGCTGGAACCATCTCGAGCGCTGGAAACGCCGTCGAGGTGGACGATTTGAACGACGACGAGGATTGGGTCTTCGACGACGAGAGCGATAACGAAATTTCGTTCGGCGACGACGATTCGAGCGGCGCGGAAGATGAAAATCCAGATGACGAAAAATCTGCGGTGAAGAACATTCTAAAACGCGTCGGTAAGCGAGGCAAAGAGATGAAAGAGCTGGAAAAACGAAAACGACGGGAACATAGGTTGAAAATGCTCCAAGATGCGAGCGAGGAACAGTTGGAGTTGGAAGCGGAAAACGAAGCCGAGAACATCGTCAAGAACTTATTCGGCATGCGAGAAATTCGAAAGAAATTAAAAGATCCGACGAATTCGTTGTCGGACGATTAGATTAGTATAGTTACTAGTACCGTGGTACCAGGCAGTCAGTTGTGGTACCTAAATTATTGTATAATACTGTGTAAAGGCAGATAGATGAGTGGAATGTAGTTCTACGACGAGAGATAACGAGACTCCTCGTACGCGCAGTTTGCTTCTTTGCTTTTACATTTTGTGTGTTCTAGTAAGTACTATTTTCGACCACCAAAGACTTGCTTCTCGGTCGCTTTCGAAACGCCGTTCAACGGACTGCGCGTCACGAGCGATCCAATGCGAACCGTACACTCGCTCGCGGCTAAATCTACGCTCACGACTTCGGCTTCCGCGCCGCCGAGCATTTTTACGAGCACTTTATCTTTTGGCTTTGGGACGTATTCAGACGCGTTCCCGCCGTCGTCTTCGAGCGCAATCTCGCCTCGAGCGTTCATGTAAAATCCTTCCGGAAAGGTTTCTTTGACTATTTCTTCAACTTCTTCGAGCGTAGCGGCTGTTTCACACCTCGATTTTGCCTCTTCGATAGACTGCGCGGATTGAAACTCAAATCTTTCCTTTGAGATGTTCACTCGCTCTCGCAAAAAGTTCGTCTCTCGAAAAACTTTTGTTTTCAATTGTTGCGCGCGCTCAAAATTTTCCGTGGCTTGCGTAAACCGTAAGCGTTGTTCTTCGCGTTCCAATCGAAGACTGTCCGCAAGATTTGCGTCTTCGTCTTCTTCGTCTAAACTTGCATCCGAGTTTTGTTCACGTTTCTTCGTGTTGCGCATTTCCAGTTCCATCATTCTCGCGTGCGCCTGCGTCGCCTCCTCCAATAAATCGCCGTCTAATCCTAAACCGCGCGAAATAGACAACGCGTTAGAATCTTCCGTTTCACCCCAAACTAGTTCGTACGTCGGTCGGTTATTTTCCACGTCGAATCGAACGGCTGCTACTCTGAATTGGTTGTCGTTATCGTCGACCGCGAGTGCAAACTGTTTTACTTCTTCAAAGTGCGAGGTCAACACGAGCAGTTTCGACTTCTTCGCGACGGCTGAGGAGACGGCGACTGCTAACGCCGCACCTTCGCGAGGATCGGTTCCTGAACCCGGTTCGTCGAGTAAAACCAAAGAATCTTCCGTGGAGGATTCTAAAATGCGTTTCAATCGTCGAATGTGCGCCCCAAACGTGGATAATCCACCATCGCCAAGTTGCAAAGTTTGCGAATCCCCCAAATCGCACGCGACCGTTCTCACGAATGGTAAAATTTGCTGTCCGTGTTCAGAGCTCTCACCGCCACAAGGTAAATACATTCCTGCCCTCGCCATGAGCACGAGGATTCCTAACGTTTTCAACGAAGCCGTTTTACCACCAGTATTTGGACCGGTGATGGCAACAGCCGTGGCTTCCGCGTCGATGTGAAAGTTGATTGGCACGATTTTCGATCGGCAATCGAATCGAGTGCGTCCTTGTTTGCTATCGATTTCTTCTTCGGCATTCTCGTCGTAGAAACTCCCCGGTGCGAGTTTCTCCCACGCTTTTTGTTTATCGTTCTCGTCGTCGTCGTCGTCGTCGCCTAAGAAGTTTGGGAGCTTTGGTAGATATTTTTCCAACAGGAGAGGATGTTGCGCGTTGGTGATTGACACTTTCTTTTCCGAAGACGAAGAAGCTGACGAATCCATGAAAACGGGTCTCGACCCGCTCATCCATTTCGCGTGTCTCGCTTTCGCGTTCGCTAAATCCGCGGTCGTCATTCCAACCTCCAGCGCTTCTTGAATCACATCGGCTACTTCTTTCAACTCGCTCGTCAACCGTTTTAAAATGACTTCAATTTCCATCTCTTCCAACTCTTTCAATTCGCTGAGAAAGTTATTCAACGCGATAACTTCTTCTGGTTCTTTAAATACAGTCGCACCAGAATCCGACGTCGCGAGTACGATACCCTTTAGCTGACCAGCCGATCCTAGCTTCATGGGAATACACTCGCGACCTAATCTCGTCACGATCTGCGCCCGCTCCGCAAACTTCTTCTGCGCCATCTCGTTGGCGATATCGTTCAACGTCTTCCTCAACGTCTTCGCCGTGGACGATAAGTTCGACCTAATCTGCGCTAAATCTTCCGAAGCGTCGTTTCGTATCGCACCGGACGAAATATCTACGTTTATACACCGTTCAATCTCCTTCTTCATCGCGTGCACTTTCTCGTCGTCGCGACACGCTCGTAAGCTTTCCGTAGCTTTCCGCAACGCCTTCACATCATCATCATCATCGTCTGCGCCACTCGCATCATCGTCTATATATATTTCATCGCACACCTTTTCCATAGCTACCAGAGTCGTGTACACGTCCACGAAACTCCCCGCGCTGAGCGTCTGCCCTTTCTTCGCGCCTTCCAAAAACATCCGCGCGTCTTTACATCCTTCGAAACAGCCGTCCAAATATCCATAATCTCTTCGTCTGTTTCTTATCGACTTTGACGACGACGACACAGACGCATCATCATCAGCACCATCACCCGAACGTAAACGGCGACGAGAAAGAAGCTTTAAAATCCCGCTCGTCACTCGCATTTCTTCTTCGCATTCCTCGCGCGTGTTTTTCAAAGCCAAGGAGACACATTTTTGTCGTCCGAGAGTGGTTTCGCAAAATTTCGCAACGGTTCGGGAGACCAAGTGCCATTGGAGCACGGATAACGCTTCTCGGTGGAGCTGTTGTGCGATATCGTCGTCGTTCGTTGGGTTGTCTTCTGTTTCTTCTTCTGTTTTCTGTTCCTCCTCATCACGCGTCAACGCCGAGTTTTGCGTCGTCGTCCCGTTCTTTCCTCTGACGTGACGGCGACTTTTACGCGTCATTTCCCGAACGAAGAAGCGCGCCTGTTCTCGTCGCTTTCGATGGTGGTTACGGTACACACTTTCCGCCGCCGTCGTCCTCGTCCAGAGAGTAAACGAGGAGGAAAAGGTCATGTTTTTTTATTCGCGCGTAGGGAGAACAAAGTCAGAAGTGAAGATGTGACGAAAGAATTTTGGATAAAATGTGTCTGTGCAGCAACGAGATCGAGTTGAAAGGGACGAAGCGTTTACGAAAGAGCGCGACGCGTGTTTTATTTCATTAATTTACATCCTACATCGGCGGCCATCGAACCACACGGCCCTCGATCTGGGCAAGACGCCACCGTCTGAACCGT
>Ga0255752_10000828_pt1 | contig 37506 bp, 26 predicted proteins | sample 011ome_25_FD_179952 | JGI IMG/M metagenome (GOLD analysis project Ga0255752, IMG submission 179952) | Coastal salt marsh microbial communities from the Groves Creek Marsh, Skidaway Island, Georgia - 011512CT metaG (version 2) | ecosystem: Environmental > Aquatic > Marine > Intertidal zone >... | reverse complement strand
TCTCCTCCTCCTCCTCTTCCTCTCTTGTTGTTCTGCGCGTCAATAATTAACTTTTGGTGGTGTTTTTACGGGAAAGAACAGAAAGATTTTTTGTAAAGAGGGCAGGAGGCGGAAGAATCTCTCACTATTATATTGTCGCTGTGTTTACTCTCTCGCATTATCATCGGTGAAAACATGATGAATGTGTCCTTGGTGTGCGATGCGAAAAGATGTTCTTCTTCGTTTTCTTCGAGATGCAGCAGCAGCATGAGCAGCAGCATGAGCAGCAAAGCTCAACACCATCATCATCGTCCCCTAAAAATAATAAGAAGAACAATATCAAACCAAATCGTCCCGTCTGGGAAACCGGATCAAAATGGCATCGTCCCGTGCTTAGGGCCGGGAATGTGCGAATGGCCGGACGCGTGGCAATATTTAGTGAAAACGAAGCGAATGCCAACCATCGACGCTCGGAAAGCGATGCAGATGCAAAAAAAAGGCGCCCTGATTGTGGACGTGAGATTTCAACCAGATTTCGAGCAGTGGTCGATCCCGGGGTCGATCAACGTCCCGTACATCGAGGGCGGTTTGTTAGCGAAACTTCGTCTGCCGGGATTTAAGAAGAAAAATATGAACTTTGTGAATGACATGCAACGAGTGGCGGAGTTGAAACAGGATATCATCTTGGTCGATATTTGGGGCGGGACGTTGCTGAGCGAACCGCCAAAGAACCGAGGGTTGACGGATAACACGAAAGGCGCCGGCTCGTTACCGGCTGCGTTTGAAATGTACCAAGTCGGATACACGAAGTTATACCACTTAGCGGGAGGGGTGAATCAATACTACGAGGACGCGTATAAATACCCGAACGAGTTACCGGAACCGGATTCAAAATGGCCCGGGGATTTGGAGTGGTTCGGATATAGGCAGTTCAACGGCAAAGATCGAGCGAAAGGACAAAGAGACGATTAATAATAACGTGAAGTTGTTGAAAGAAAGGCTTGTTGTGTTCACATCAAATTGTTGTTCTCGTAATAATATATGTGTGTTGTGATCTCCTGGATCTCTTTAATTCATTTCATCATCAGACGAAAGTTTTTTTCTCATCTCTTTTACATACCTGTTTGTTTGTTGCTCCACTGTCTCGTCCTTCTTCTTCTTCCAGTCTCTGAATTCAGTTCTTTTGACGAAACTTCCATTTCTGTCGTCATTTTTTATTTCGCGGATACAGACAGAGGAAGCACTCACTCATCACAACCACACGACGCCTATTATCTACTACAAAACATCAAAATGGAGAACAGCAACAGCAACGGAGGACAAATGAAACCGTCCATCAAGTCTGCGGACATGAAAGAGGTTTGTCATCAAAAGACAACGACGAATAAAAGTAGTTCGCGCGCGCGTCATCTCGTCGTTGCAAAATTTTCGAAAGTCAAACCAACAGACGCTTTTGCGAAGAAAAACGAATCGTCTCTTTTGATGAACAACTAATAACACTAATACTCTCTTCTCTCTTTCACTCGCTCATCGAAAACACGCGAAACAGGAAGTCATACAAGACGCGGTAGATTGCGCCAAAATTGTGCGTGAGACCTTCTTTTTTGTTTTCTCTTCCTCCGCGCGAACGTGGAAAGTCACATTTTGCCTTTGTCTGGGTCGTTAAAAATTTTGACTTTTTCAACGACCGACGACGCTTCGTCTTACTCTCTTTGACATTTTCCGTTTTCTGCAATATACCCACAACAACAACAACAACTGAACAACAACAACAGGCATTAGAGAGATACGAAATAGAAAAAGACATAGCCGCGTACATCAAGAAGGAGTTCGATAAGAAGTACCAGCCGACTTGGCACTGCGTGGTCGGGAGAAACTTTGGGTCCTACGTGACGCACGAAACCGGACACTTTATATATTTCTACATCGGGCACATTGCGATTTTATTGTTTAGGTCTGGATAACGGAGAGGAATGGCGGCAGGAAGGAAGAGAGAGAGAGAGTAGGAGTAGCAAAAGAGGAGGAGGATGTAGAGGAGGAATCATAACAACAAAAACAACAACATTAGCTAACGTAGGAATAGCGCTCTGAGATACACAACCAGAAAATTAAAGAACAAACTTTCGTCTGTTTTTTCTTGTCCCGTCCGTTTCCGTGCTGCGCACGTACTCAAACTCGCCGTGTTTTGAATCGAACGTTCCTTTTTGTACGCTCATTAGCTTCAACGTGAATCGAGGCCCTAATTCTTGCAACCTGGCGATGACAGAGGTTGGTCGATCGTCGTTCTCGTCCGCGATTTTTTTTTTCTGAGCCTTGGTCAATTTTTTCTTTCGCTCGAACGGTTTCTTCTCCTTTTTTTTACCGTCTTCATCTTCCCCGCTATCGTCGTCTGAATCATCATCATCATCATCATCATCATCATCATCATCATCGCTGCTGCTACCGCTACTACTACTGTCGTCGTCGTCATCGGAATCTTCGTCGCTACTACTCCCAGCTTTGAACTCGTCCGAGTCCGAATCGGAATCTTCGTCGCCGCTAAACTGCACGTCCTCTTCATCCCCGTCCTCTTCGTCTTCTCCAGACGGAAGCGCTAAGCTCGGTTTACTCTTCCTCTTACTACTCTTCTTTATTCTATTCTTGGAAAAGGACTCTTCGTCTACCTCGGCGGTGGATAAGTGCCCGCCGTGTCTTCTTCTCACCCCTTTCTTCTCCTCGAACACGTATCGATGGTGTCGAAAAAAAATGAAATCTCGTTGGTTGTGAAACGTCACCACGCGTCTTCCTTTAAACTCTGGTTTCTGAGGGAACAAACTCGCAAACATTCGTCCAATTCGGTGACCTAATCGAGTGCTAAAGTTATTCAACAACAACTCTGGGTAATGCGACGTCGCTCGGCCGTGATTTCGAATCTTTTTACTCAAAATTAAATTCGTCAGTTTATACATCACGCTCGGTCCTTCCGGCAAGTGCACGTGTAACAACCCGTTCACTCGCGCACCTTTACTAAACGTTTTATTCTCATTGAAAATGAGCAAATCCGTGAATCCTCTCGCGGTGGCGTGCTTCACCATCTCTTTAACGTGGTAGTTTCTTCTCGCGTAATAATACGCGTTCGGGACTACCGTAAATAGATTCTCCAAAAACTTAAACATCGCGCCGCTCGGTTTCCTACTCGTCGTTATTATAATCTTCGGGCTCGAGTTGAACGAAAAATACGACGCAAACTCGTCCTCTTTATCTTCGTTGTGAATCTCCTCCTCGTCTTCTCTCACGATGTGCGTCTCATCTATCACGCGTTGGTTTTCTATCGTTTTCGGGACTTGTCTCGGTGCCGGCGTCTCCCCGTTTTCCAACGCTCTCAGTTCTTCTTTTTGTCTCAGTTGACGTCGTTTTTTCTTCTCTACGCTTTGTTCGTGTAAGAGCTTCCCGTAGACTTCCGAGCGTCTTTGCTTGTTTTTTATTTGACTGGTGAGCTTGCCGATGGAGACGTTTTCACTCTTTGTTCTTCTTCTGTTTTTATGTTACGTGATTTATGATGATGTATGAGAGAGAAGATATAAATGAGATACTACTAAACAACGCGCGAGCGATGCTTCATCGAAACGAGAAAAACAATGGCGGCGAAAATCGAAAATTGGAAAAAGAGAAAGAAAGAATAAAAAAGAAAGAACGACGGACGCACCCGTCGTCGTTGTCGTCCCCAGGGGGATCTTTCCGTTTCCGTTTCAACGACGTGCTCTTCTTCGTTCGCGTGACCCCCATAATAATGTTCTCGTTCTTGTTGTTATTATTGTTGTTATTATTATTGTTGTTCTATATATTATTATGTGGAGTGTTGTGTCTTCCATAACCAACAAAACAGACTGAAAAATGAAAAAACAGAAAAAAAAAGTTTTGCCGGCGAGATGTCTATTTTTAAACCATCATCATCACTCTCTACATAATACACAACGCACTTTGAGAAGAGAGAGTAAGAGATTAAGAGATGCAATCGAGGAAGAGTCTCTCTGTGGTATCTTCTTTATTATATTCAGGATATAGTGATAACAACACCAACGAGAAGAAGAAGAAAATGGCCGCCGGCACATCTTCTTTCAGGAAAACGGCACAAGCGACATCTCATCAACAACAACAACAAAAACAAAAACATCAGAAAAACGATATCTCCCGAACGCAACTGTTAAACGACGGGAACGTCATACCGACTTTAGGATTAGGGACGTGGAAATCGAATCCACCTGAGGAGTGCACTTTAGCCATCACTTCGGCGTTACGGAACGGGTTGACGCATTTGGATTGCGCGTCGGCGTATGCGAACGAACACGTGATTGGAAAGTGTTTGAGTAAAGTTTTTGGCGACGAAGATACGTCGCGAGAGGACGTGTTCATTACGAGTAAGTTATGGAACGATAGACGGAAACCAGATGACGTTCGAGAGGCGTTGGAACAAACATTAGAAGATTTACAGTTGGAGTACATCGATTTATACTTAATTCATTGGCCAGTGTGTTGGAAACGAGGAACGGTATTAGTGGACGATACGGAGACGTCCATCGAGGAGTGTTGGAAGACGATGGAACAGTTGAAGAGAGAAGGGAAGGTGAAATCGATTGGGGTGAGTAACTTTAATCAAGAACAGTTGACAAAGTTGATGAAACATTCAGAAATTAAACCAGCGGTGAATCAAATCGAGTCGCACCCGATGTTACCGAACGATGCGTTGATTCAGTTTTCAAAGAAGATGGGCGTGGCGGTGACGGCGTATTCTCCATTCGCGAGAGGAAGCGAGTTGTTTAAAAACGAAATTGTACGAAAAATAGCAGAAAGAAGACAAACGACGCCAAGTAAAGTGATTTTAAGATGGCATTTACAGAGAGGCGTGATTGTGATTCCGAAATCGGCGTCTGAAATTCGAGCGAAGGAAAACGCCGATTTTCAGGCTTTGGAAACGTTTTCGCTGACGGAGGAAGATATGGAGGAGTTACGCGCGCTCGATTGCGATTATAGCACGGCACCGGCGCCGTGGAGTCATTTCCCGCAAGTCGCCAGAAGAAATAAGATTTTAAGGCCGTTATTCAAAGTGTTGACGTACCCGTTTTTTAAGGTGTTTAGTATGGACGTGCAGATGATGGGAAGGAAAAAATTCATCACGTTTGGCGCGACTCGGCGCTGAATACGCTGATGAGTTTGGGATGCTACTGCTACGATGTGTCATTAAAATACTACTCATCCAAACGACGACTCAAACGGGCACACGTACGATTTTCTGGATTCGTTGCTTTCTTTGCTATGAACTACTGGGAAAGGATCGTCCGTCGTCCTCGCCCGTTTCACGTTTCCTCTCGGCGGTTTTCCGAGAGAGACCTCTCGGTGGTAGCGAATACCGCTTTCGTTCACGTTCGATAACGGCGACCTCGATGGTTTTTCACCGCCAGGCGTTCGTCGTCGCACTTTTCTCTTATTCGCATCGTTCTCGTCCGCGATGACGTCTGGCGACAGAGACATCTCCGGCGACAACGGGTCTTCTTTCTTCTTCGTTTTCTTCGTCTGTTTCGTCTCCTTTGAGCTCTTTTGAGTGGTGGAAACATCATCAACTTTGTTGTTCTCGTTGAAAATCTCCTCCAACAACCTCGTCGTTTTGCTCTCCTTCTCATATCTCTTTCCATTCGTACTCTCAATCTCTCTCCGTTTCAACAAATCCATCTCCACTTCTCGCACGCTCTCGTGTCTCCTCATCGTCCGTTGGAAACATCTCCTCACGTTCTCAATCTCCTCTTCGGTATCCTTCACGTGCACGAACCCACAGCTACTTCCTCCATCCTCCCCGTTTCCAAAAACGACCGAATCTAACCGGCTCACGAGTTTAGAAACGTCTGAAGATGAACAGCGGCTCAAATTGCGCAAGATTTGCGCGCGTTGTCGCCAAAACTGTTCCTCATTAGTTGTTGTTGTTGTAGTTGTTGATGACAATGATGATGTTCTCCTTGTTGATGACATTTTTAACAACACGCAACAACAACACACGACGATTCCATCATCTGAACACTTTTCGTTTTTTTCTTCTGATTCGAGGTTCCCCCCAAAAAACTTTAATTTTGGTCGTCAAAATCAAAATCAAATGTCAGTCCTCTTCAGAAATTTTCAAGTTTGGACTCCTCTTTCGTATTATAACAGAAGACAAAAACACAAATCATGGGATTAACGTCTCGGCGAGAGAAGATCGTTCTGTTCGGAGACTCTTTGACGCAACGCGCGATCGAACAAGGCGGATGGGGAGAGAGTTTGGTACGTCGTCGAGAGTTTATATTCATTTCCTTTTTCTTTTCGTTTATTATTACGCAAAGTTATGTGTTCTCTTTCTTTGCGTGTCTGTGTTGGTGTTTTTTATTCTTGAATTTGATCGCCGCGCGCCTTGAATTTTGTCGTGAAGAAGAAGTTTAAATATAAACTAACCAATATTTACTACTTCTCTGTTGTGTTGTGTTACAAAACACGTCGAACGCAAACAAACACCGTTTAACAGAACGACCACTTTACGAGAAGAGCGGACGTGTACGTGAGAGGATTCGGAGGGTACAACACTCGATGGGCGTTAAAAGTTATGGACGATATCTTTCCCGAGAAATTCGACCGACGATTGCGCAAACATCACCTAACGATAATCATGTTTGGGACGAACGATAGCGCAATCGAGGAAAAAACGAGCAAGTTTCAAACGAGCGCGTACGTGCCCTTAGAGGAATACGAGAAGAACATGGAGATTATTATTAATCGAGCGAAGAAGTGCTCGAAGCACGTGATTGTTATGGCCCCACCGGCGATGGATGAACAAGGACGGTTGAACTATCAAGTCGAAATGTACGGCGACAAGGCGTTCGCGAGGTTGGATAGGTCGAACGAAGAGCTACAAAAGTATGGGATGGCGTGTAAACGAGCGTGTAGAAAATGCGTGGTACCGGTTGAGGATTTGTTTGTCGCGTTTGAGCACGATACGAAAGGCTATTTTACGGATGGAATTCATTTCAACGCCCGAGGACAAGAACGCGTTTGGGAACGGTTGAAATATCGATTAACCATGGAAGGCATTCAGCCGGAGAAGATGCAGTTGGATTACCCCATGGGCATTGACTTGAGAGAGAAAGGGCCGGAGTGGATACAACTATTCGAGAAATCGAGAATGGAGAATTATAAGAACAGAAACGGGGTGATGAGTTTTGACGAAAGTCCGTATAATCTCGGAAGAGGAGGTGCGCCGAGTAGTTCGATTTCGCCACCATCGACATCGTCCGCTACGAATACCGATGGTGTACCAATGAGCAATGTTGATAACAGTGGTAAGGTTGGATTCGTTATGAATCATCTGAGTAAGATTGCGATTGGATTCTTCGCCGGTGCGATTGTCGGGAAAGCACTCTCGTCCTCACCCTCATCGACGGGCGAGAAAGTGCGCGTGAAAGAAGTCAAGGTTGAGGTTCCGGGAAAAGAGCGAATCAAAGTCGTGAAAGAAATCGTGAAAGTTCCGGGCCCAACGCGAGTGGTTACGAGATACGAAAAAGTACCGGGACCGGAGAAGATTGTGGAGAAAATCGTCGAGAAGAAAGTAAAAGTTCCCGGACCGGAGAAGATTGTGTACAAAGACCGCGTGGTTAAAGAAAAGGTTGAGGCTCCCGGGAAAGAAACTGTTAAAGTTGTTTATAAAGATAAGCCGGTGGAGAAGATTGTCTACAAGGAAAAGATTGTCAAAGAGAAGGTGGAAGTTCCGGGTAAAGAGAGAGTAATCACGAAAGAGGTCAAAGTGCCCGGTCCGGAAAAGATTGTATATAAAGACAAAATAGTCGAAAAAATCGTCTACAAAACCGATAACAGCAAGAAGAATAGTAGCAGCGGTGGTAGCGCAGCAGCGAAAGAGAAAGTTGTCTATAAAGAGAAGCCGGTGGAGAAAATCGTATATAAAGACAAAATCGTCGAAAAGAAAGTTCAGGTCCCCGGTCCGGAGAAGATTGTCTACAAAGACAAGCCGGTGGAGAAGATTGTCTACAAGGACAAAATCATCGAGAAGAAAGTGGAAGTACCGATCATCAAGGAGAAAATCGTCGAAAAAGTCATCTATAAGGAGAAGAGCGGCGGTGGTAACAGTAGCCGAGGAGGTCCGCGCCTTCCCGAAGGCGCTCCGAAAGTCACCATCAAAGTCGGCAACACGGTTGGTTTCTTCTACGATATTAATAAGAAGTAAACGTACGCAAATGAAGGAGAACGTTTTTCTTATTGACGATTATTACTTTTCGTCTTCGTTGTTATTTATATTAATATATCATCACCGTATTGTATTCCTATTATTTCACATGTTTTGGTATTTTGGTGGTTGGGCTCAATTTGTCTGAAAAAAAGCAAAAAGAGAGAAAGGTCGCCTTCGTTGTTACCGACAGCCATGACAGCCGCTCATTAAAAAAAACAGCCACTCATCAAACACAAAAAAGGCGTCCTCCGACGTCACACATTTTATTCAAAGCCGACCCCGCTCACTTCTTATTGTAGTATTGTATTTACAGTCGGGATCTGCTTGAGAACGGATAGATATTTAAAAGAGTATTCAATCGAGAGAGAGATTTGGTCGATCGAAGAAGAACGGACGAACGCGCGCGCGCGAAAAGAGTAAACGACGTGGCGACGTTTCGGGACACATTTTCGGGTGGTGATAAAAGAGAAAAGCGATAAAAAGGAATAAAAACAGAGGAGGACTTTAACATCGTATTCATCATGGGCAAAGGCGGTAAGGACGCCTCGGGTTCTTCCCCAATCACGAATGTGGATATGTCTCCCGCGAGCACCGCCACCACGTACACGGTTTCGCAGGTGAACGAGTGCGATCACATGACCGCGAAGGACTCCCCAAAACTGGTCATCTTCGGTGACGACGTGTACGACATTTCGAGTTGGATTTCAAAACATCCGGGAGGCGAAACCGTCCTGAAACAGTACTCCGGGAGAGACATTACGGACGCGTTCCGAGCGTATCACTCGGAAAGCGGAAAAGCGATGAAAACGTTGAAATCCATGCGCGTTGGCGCCGTTCAAAGAAAGATTTCGGAGGAAGCGCCCCAGCATTTACACGATTTTCGAGAGTTGGTGAAAACGGCGGAGAACGCAGAGTTCAAGACGGATTATAAGCACTATTACGCCATCGCCATTCGCTTGGTGTCTTTGTTAGCCGTGGCAATTCATTTGGTCGTGAATAAAGAGGATACGTTTTCTCACATGCTCGGAGCCGTATCGTTGGGAATGTTTTGGCAGCAAAGCATGTTCATCGGACACGACGCGGGGCACTGCGCGGTGACCCACAATAGGAAATTGGACACCGCCATCGGGTGGCTCATTGGGAACATGTGTAACGGTGTTGGCATTAGTTGGTGGTCGAGCACGCACAACGTCCATCATTGCGCCGTGAACTCTTTGGAGTGCGATCCGGATATTCAACACATGCCGATTTTGGCAGTCACGAGGAAGTATTTCGAATCCGTGTACTCGTTGTACCACAACCGACAGTTGAAATTTGATTGGTTAGCGAAGAAGTTTGTTAGCGTGCAGCATTACACGTTCTACCCGATCATGGCCGTAGCGAGAGTGAACTTATACGCGCAAACGTTGATTCACTGCGCGACGGTAAAAATGTCCAAGAAACAGCGCGTCATTGAATTCGCCACGCTCGGTTTTTACTTCGCGTGGTATTCGACGCTGGTGAGCATGTTACCGACGGCTGGTGAGAAATGGGCGTTCTTCTTCCTCTCGCACGCAATTGGTGGGATCATTCACGTTCAAATATGTTTGTCGCACTTTTCGAGAGATGTGTTCGATGGGATTCCAAAAAACAACGAATGGATTGAGATGCAACTCGCCGGGACGATGGACATTGAGTGCCCAAAATATTTGGATTGGTTCCATGGCGGTTTGCAATTTCAAGTCGAACACCATTTGTGTCCAAGACTACCGAGACATAAACTGAGAGATTTCCGAGAAGAAGTTATTAAACCGTATGCCAAGAAAAACGGTTTGAAGAATTTCCACTCTGTTGGGTTCTTCGAGGCGAACGTGCAAGTATGGAAGACGTTGAAGAAAGCCGCGAGTCAATCCGTGTTATCGCCGGCGTTCTCGACGGAAAATTACATTTAAAAAGAAAGTACAAACACTCGCTGTCACGCATGCGTGGAGAACTTTTTTTGTGTATTTGTTAGTAGAATTATTATTTGGTTCCTGTATAGTATAGACCTATGATGTGTGATCATATGTAAGCAGAAGGGAGAGAGAGAGAGAAAGAGAGAAGATGTGTTGATTAGTTTGTAGTTTACGAGTTGGAAAATTCATTTTTGTTCTAGAAGTCAATCGTTCTTATGAATTTAAACCTCCATATCGAACGCGACGTCGTCCATACTATCCTCGCTGGTGTCATTAATCACTTTTTCTTCCTCTATCGGTCTCGCATTCGCATCGATGATTTCATGCATCGAAGGTCTCTTGTCCGAAGAAGAAGAAGAAGAAGAGGACACGGGAAAGGCACTTTCAGCTTTCTCCAACTTCTCCGGCTGCGCCATATCCTCCGCACTCTTCACCATCGCTTGCTTTGGCATTCTCGCCGCATATTTTAAATTCTTGGCCGCAATACCCGCGACAGATTGTTTCGTTTTACTTTTACTTCGTTTCTTTAACACGTCGACCATTAAACTCGCGTGTAAACCTTTTGTCGCGGCAATTGGCATGAGTTTTCCTTTCCCGGGATCTTGGCTCGAGTGTTTCGCCGCAATCGCTCGCGCTTCCGGAGTACGATGATATCGTCCATCCGCACCTAACTCCCACGCTAAGACACCATCCACGAGACAAGCATCGAGCATGTCTTGGATTTCGCACCTGATTCTCTCATCTTCGACTAACGTGACGACTTCGACGCGATGTAACAAATTTCTTCGCATCAAATCTGCGCTACCCATGTAAATCTTCGGATCCGCTTTCCCTGTCTGAAGCGCGTTTTCGAATCGAAAGCATCTGTGGTGTTCTAAGAATCGACCGATGATTGAGATCACGCGAATGTTTTCGGAAATGCCTGGGACGCCAGGGCGAATTCTACAAATGCCCCGAACGATCAAATTCACGCTCACGCCCGCCTGGCTCGCCCGATAAAACGCTTTACAAATCTCCGGGTCGTCTAAACCGTTCATTTTAGCCGTGATGGACGCTTTGTACCCTTTCTTTGCGGCGGTGATTTCGTTCTCGATTAAATCCACCATGCTAGATTGTAAGCTTTGCGGCGCAACCAGCAATCTGTTGAATTCTTTTTGGAAATGATGGCCCATTAAAAACTTGAACAAATTCACGGCGTCTTCGCCGTATTCTTCTTTGCACGTAAACATGCCGTAATCGGTATAAATACCCGCCGTGGACGGGTTATAGTTCCCAGTTCCTAAGTGAACGTACTTCACGAGCTTTTCTCCTTCTCTTCGTACGACTAAAGTTGCTTTACAGTGCGTTTTCACGCCTTTTACGCCGTACGCGACGTTACACCCGGCAGTTTCAAGTCGTTCCGCAAAACCCAAGTTTCGCTCTTCGTCGAATCGAGCTTTCAATTCAACCAACACGGCGACGTTTTTCCCGTTATCGCAAGCTTTAATCAAACTCGATATAATTGGCGAGTTCGATGAAGTTCTATACAACGTCGATTTAATGCTCAAAACATCCTTATCTCTTGCCGCGGCTTCGAAGAAAGCTTGCGTGGACGTCGCGAACGAATGGTACGGGTGGTGGACTAAAATGTCTCCTTTTTTAATCTCGTCGAAAATATTACGTTTGCTCATCTCTTCCGCCTCGGAAGCCGACGAGGAAGGGACGTCGATACCAACCAATCTCGGGTGCGTTCTCGGAGACCAGTAGTCAAAAACTAAGGCGTCGTCCATTTCAAAACTCACGTCGATGGAATCTAAAACGCCGAATCCCAACGGCGCGGCGTGCGGCACCGAAGTCACGTCGAACGATCTCAACTCAAGAGATTTCATCAAACGGTCTTTCACGTGTTCAGGCATCGTGTCTTGCACTTCCAACCGAACGAACGATGCAAAACGTCTCGTTCGAACTTCGTCAGACATCATCTCTAACAAATCTTCCGCCTCCTCCTCGTTTCTTTCGACGTCCGCGTTTCTACACACTCGAAACGCGTGACACGCGCGAATGTTACATCCTTGAAACAACGTGTCCATGTTCGCCTCTAAAATTTGCTCTAAAGGCAAAAAAAGTTTACCTTTAGTTTCGTCCATAAACTCGCCAACGTCGATCCATCTGTCCACCACGGATGGAACAGAAACCACCGCGAATTTCTCGTTTGAGTACGCGTCTTCCAACTCCACTGCCAACGCTATGGACAAACTCGGTAAAAACGGAAACGGGTGGCACGGATCGATCGCTCTCGGATCTAAAATCGGTTCCACATAGTCGTGGTACCATTCGCGAACTTTCTGAACCGTTTCCTTGTCCATATCGTCGTGCGATAAAATCCTGATGTTATAATCCGCTAAACTCGGCGCTATTTGTTCGATGTACAACTCCGCCTGAATATCCGACATTTTTTCTACTTCCGCGCTGACGTATTCGAGCGTTTTCCTCGGCGACCATATGTTCTTACCTCTTTTCTTGACTAAGTTCCCAACCCCGACAGATTCTTGCCTCTTTAACGCCCCAACTCGCTTGGCGAAAAACTCGTCCAGGTTTCTCCCGCTAATCGCTAAAAACCGAAGTCGTTCGAACGCCGGAATGTTCTCGTCCGCCGCGGCTGCCAGAACTCTCCAGTTAAACGCCAACCACGACATCTCCGGGTTAAATATCTTATCGTTCAGAGTAAAGGATTCAATGTCTTCGTCTTTAAACCGCTCCACGTCGGTTTCCGTGCCTTCCGGTATAAACGGTGGACACGTTTCCAATAAAACTTCCAGAGCGGCGTTTATTATGCTTTTGTATCCAGCAGTTTCTTGGTTATACTGCTCCAACTCGTCCGGAGATAAGCCGAGTTGTTCGATTTGCGTGTCTTTTTTTACCAACTTGGTTACCACTCCCGCTCCGTTTAGTTTCCCTCGTCGTTTTCCTCCGAGTTGATTATTATTGGTATCCCCGTTATTATTACTCGAAGAAGCGGCGCATATTTTAGATGATGATGATGATGATGTCCTTCGTTTTGAGAACAACGACGACGACGAGTGCACCACAAAATTCGGTCGTCGTTGTTTACGTGAGTCATCATCATCGTCATCTTCATCGCGGCGTAGTAACCGACGACGAAATTGTTGTCGGGGTCGTAAAACTCGTCGTTGTTGCTGGGAACAACACACAGAGGAAACAGAGGAGCCCGCTAAACCGATGATCATTCTCTCTTTTACTCTTTTACTCTTTTCTCTTCTTCTTCTTAACGTTGTTGTTCTTTTTTGCGCGCGTTTCTCTTCTCTCTTTATTATTCCGTTTTTCGTGTGCAAAAAATATTCCTTGGGTTTTTTTTTTTGCAGCCGACATTTTTCTGCAGAGTCTCTTCCTTCTTCTCGCTTTTTTTCCTCTCTTCTTTTTTCCCCTCTTTTCATTTTTCAAAATCGGGAGCATTTTTTGTCAAATGGCAATGATGTGATTTTTTGTGCACAATCATCCAAAAAATTGCACAAAAATTACTTGCGCACGAACAACAACAACAGAAAAGAATTGACTCCTTTTAGTAGTAAATTATATAGTAATACTTAAAAAGAATGCCGCCAAAGAAAGGAACGAAACGCAAAGCTGTTGCGGCGAGTAAAAAAGATGCGGATGCGGATGCGGATGCGGCGGCGGCGGACGTCGTCGTCGTCGACGACGACGACGACGGCGAGAAGGAAGAAATCGAGATTCCAAAAGTAACGGATGGAATTGACGGCGAGAAGAAAACCGAGGATGGTGGTGACGGTGGTGACGAACAAGAACAACATACAACAGAAGAAAAAGACGAAAAAGACCAGACGACAAAAACGACGACGGTAAAGAGGCAGAAGAAGAGCAAATCGCCGTCGTCGAAAGAGGAGAAAGCGGTGGACAACGACGAGAAAGATGGTGGTGAAGATAATAATTCTCCCAAAACGACGACGACTGCAACAAAGAAATTCTCAGAGGAAAAGAAGAAAGTTCGAACGCCGCCGCCGTTGGAGTATCCAACGCTCGAACAGGTTCGAGGATTCGTTCCAGCCGTCACGTGCGATCACTTTGAGGCGAAATTTCGCGACGTCGAGGATCCGCAATACGATCAGAACCAACTTGAAGTATTCAACGCTTTGATAAAGTTTCCGGTCAAATCGCAGTTGCAATTCATCGAGGAGAGCGACTCGTTGGCTGCGCTCAGGAAGACGTTGGCGAGTCACAACGCAAAAGTGTGGTTGCATACGAAGAGTATGGTTGCAGCGGAGAAAGAACTGGACAAGTTACCGGAAAAAGTAAGCCAGGCGTTGAAAGCTTTGTACGATTCCAATCACATGAAAGAAGATGCGCTTGATTTTCGCGTTTTATCTTTCTTAGCGCAAATGAAGGAAGAGAGCGCACTTTTAGCCATCGAGGATTTGTCCAATCAAAACTTAGATGTGATTAAGAACGTATCCGCGTATTTCAAAGGCGTTTGCAGAAGAAGGAACGACGAGAACAAAGATGGAGTTCAGTTTGGATCGATGGGCGGCGGCGCCGGAGGGACTCAAGAACAAGGCCACGCGTACAATCCAGCGTTGCAGGATGTTCAAAACGCGCTCATGCGCGGTGTCATTACGCCCATGGTAGGTACGGCTATGGAGCGATTGTTCACGTCTAATCCGGGCGTTCAATTTGACGCCGCAGCGTGGGAAGAATTCACGCAACTCAACGAGATGATGGCGATGAATTGCATCGACGAGACGTTCATCGAGTTACAGAACGCGAGAGGCGGCGTGCGTAACCCGAACGGCTTGTTCGTCTCAAAAATTCGAAAGTTTCTCGGACAAATGCGGAACAATTTCGGTGGTGGTCATGGTGGTGGGCACTACGGAGGAGGAGGTGGTGGTGGTGGTGGTGGAAATTTCGGTGGTCGAGGAGGAAGAGGGAACAATTTTAATAACTACAACAACAACAATAACTTCGGAGGAGGAAGAGGAGGTGGCGGCGGCTACGGCGGCCAAGGCGGTGGCGGCTACGGCGGCCAAGGCGTGGACGATCAAACGCTCAGAAGTACGCTCCCAGCGTACGCGAACAGAATAATCACTTGTATTGAGAAAGGCCGTTTCCAACGAAACGCCATCGACGAGCGCATGCTCTCCGCCTTGTCTCAAGTTCGCGACCCCTCGGCGATGGAAAAAATTGTCACGGAAATGGAAACCGCGAACGTGGACAACGTCCGAAACGTCGCCGGGTATTTCATGGGCATCATTAGAAAGAACAAAAATAGCGGTGGTGGTGGTTACGGAGGGCAGTTTCAATAAATACACATTTCTACTTTTGCTTTTACGTTCTCGTTTAAGAAGCACTTCTTCCTCGCTCTTTATGAGAGAGTATAAAAAACCTTTTTTTCCTCGTTGCTTTCATCAGAAATTTCTTCACTTGCAAAGAGAGAGAGAGAGAGAGAAAAGGGTAACGATGCGCCGAGCGTCTACCACCACCGCCTTGGCCGCCGCTCGAAGAGCTCTTTTGAGCGCATGGAAGTCATCGCGCGCGGGCAAAAATTCTTCTTCTCTCGGGGATACAAAACTCGTCCTCGCGTCGTGTTGCTTCTGTTCTTCTTTTTCTTCGAGTCCGTCGTCGTTTCAACAAACTCTTCCCGAGAAAGTCTTCGAAGATGCTTCTTCGTCTTCGTTCGGCGGTGGCAACCAAAAGAGAGCGACGGACGCGATACACAGAAGCGAGGAGAAGCCGTCCTCTTCGGCGACAGCTGGAGCAGTCAGTCAGCTGGATTTCGCGACGCTCGTGAAACACCCGGAAGGCGCGGAGTCGCCGATGAAATTCTACGAGCGGTTAGCCGAAGAAGGCGTGTTGCAACGAGACGAGAAACAGGTGAAAGCGCTTTACGTGCTGGATAAGTTTTATCACAAAGTCATGGGGAAAGACGATAGTAATAATGATAGTAATAGCAGCAGTAGTAATAGTAGTAGTCGTGATAACAGCAGCAGTCGCGGAACTAGCAACGAGGAGAATAAATCGTGGTTTCAAAAGCTCTGGGATCGAACGAACAAGTCAGACGCCTCGACGCTGGCGGGTGAAACGAGCGCGGGCGGGGTGTATTTATACGGCGGACCTGGGTGCGGTAAAACGTTCGTTTCCGATTTGTTCATGGCAACGTTACCAAAATCTTTCTCGAAACGCGTGCATTTCCACGCCTTCATGATGGAAACGCACGGAGAGTTGCACAGGTTAGCCCAGATGAAAAAGAAAACGGATAATGTTTCGAACGAAGATACCGTGAAGTGGTTCGCGGATTCCTTGGCGGCAAAAGTAGACGTGTTGTGTTTAGATGAGTTTCAAGTGACCGATGTCGCCGATGCAATGATCATTAGACGATTACTCGATAGATTGTGGGAGAATAACGTGCGAGTGGTGTGCACTTCGAACCGAGCGCCGGACGAGTTGTATAAAAACGGATTGAATCGGAAACAGTTTTTACCATGTATTGAAGGCATAAAAAGTCGAATGCAAGTGCACGATATGGACTCAGTGTTCGATTACCGGATGATTGGATCAGTTAACGTGCACGGGGTTTGGAAAATGATCGGGGAAAGTGATAAAACCGACGAAGAGGCTAAACAAATCGCGCACGATTGGTTGGAAGTGAAGACGCAAAACCTCGCCGGCGAACGGACGTTGAGGGAATTAGAGGTGGCAATTTCTGGTAGAAGTCTACGGATTAAACAAGCTGGGGGTGGCGTTGCGCGAATAGAGTTCGACGAGCTGTGTGACGCGAATTTAGGACCGTCGGATTACGTCGCTTTGTGTTCAACCTTTCACGCCATTGGAATTGAAAACATACCGAAATTGTCTTTAGACCGAGTCGATTTGATGCGCAGGTTCATCACGTTCATCGACTGCGCATACGAGCACAAAGTGAAGCTGATAATCACGGCCTATGCGAAACACCCTGACGATTTACTCGTGATAGCCGACGCAAAATCGTTTGAATGCGACACTCGAGACGAGTTCTTTGCCTGGGATCGCGCGAAATCTCGTCTCAACGAAATGCAAACGGACGAGTACACGAAATCCAGTTGGAAGCCAAAAACCTCAAAATGGCTTTTAGAACAATCTTTTTCTCTTCGAGAGAAAATCAACGTCAACGTTCTGCGAGGATTATGGCAACGCTACGACAAAACCAAAAACGGAGTCTTGGACGAATCCGAATTGGCGTATTTACTCGCCGATTTGAACGAGCTCAAAGTTGGCCATCGAAACGTCTCCAAAGACCAACTGGACCATTCCTTGAGAGAACTCACCCGAAGGCGATGCGGAAGTCGAGGCGATGGATTTGTCACTTTCGACGATTTCGTAGAATACGGAAGGAAAGGCTTCGATAAGATCGAACTCCCGCCCGAGGATCTCGAAAAAATTCGGTGCGCGGAAGGCGACCTGATACCGTCGCTTTAAAAATAATAATTAAAATACTGCACGTGTCGGTCGAATTGGTCGACTTCAAAAAAAAGACCAACCAAATGCGTGTTGGGCAAATTTTAAAGACCACATAAGTATCACACTCCCCAACTTAATACTAAAATGTCTTCGTCTCAAACGCTCATAACGAAGAAGAAGACGAAGAGGAAAAAATTGGACGCTTTTACGGTGTTCACCTTTCTCGCCTTTTACTTCAAGTCCGATTTCGCGTTCTTCGTCGTCGCGTTTCTCATAAAGTACCTGCTTTTTTTCATCCCGAAAAGGAAAACGACATTTTTTAATCGAGGATGGGGAAACTTTGAACTGGTGAAACAAATGCGAGCGTCGGTGGTGAAATCAGTCTCCAGTGGACGCGGGTTTGTGAACGACGCGATGGTCGTCCAGTGGGACCCGTTCGGAGAAATCGTTCAAACCGAGGTGGACGGTTGGAACGTCGTGGAATGTGCAGATATCGATTCCACAGAGAATTCGACATTTTTGTCGAAGATTTTGCCAAAACACAAACGTGTGGGCTCAAGAAGAACATCCGAAAGAAAAGATGAAAAAAAAACAAAAACACAAACAACGAAAACACCCAAAAGTGGTGGACGAAAAAGGGAGAACTCTCAACAAGAAGAAGAAGAAGAAAAAAGAACAACGACGCACACCATCAACTGCGACACCGGGATTTTTAAAATCAAAGAAGTCGCTTCGCTGTGCAAGAAATCCAGAAACTTATCCGCTTTACAAAGTGGGGAGATACTGAGAGTGTGGAAATCGTCCTCGTCTCGGAGATTGGACGATAGGAAAGTGAAACGGGTCGCTATCGTGTTACCGTTTACGGGCGATACGACGTTCGCGTTTCGAAGACGCACGGCGGAGAATTTGCTGACGGCGCATTATAAAGAGAACGATGCGATGGAAGATGAAGCAATGGTCGTTTTAATTCCCGAGTTTCCGTTTTATGGGAACCGGAGAGTGGTTGGGCAACCCACTCATGTTATTAGCACCGTGAGCGAGTACATTTTAATGCACTTGATTGGATTGAGAGAGGCGTGTGGATTAATCGAATGGGCCAGAGATACCTACGGCGACGAAGTTTCCATCGCAATCGGTGGTTGCTCTATGGGCGGTTACATTGCAGCGAACGCAGGTATTCTTACCTCTCGCGGCTTTCATGGGGACGAGAATACGAACACGAAGAAGAAGGTAGGGAACAACGCGAACAAAAAGTTGGGCGTGGTGAGCGTGTGTTCGTGGCACAACTTTGAAAAATCATTCGCTCCAAACTCGTATTTGTATTTAAGATTAGATCGAGAGCAGCTCTTGATTAAGGATAGTTACGTGGAAAACATGATCTCAGAGATCGTGTTATCCTCGGAAAGCGAAGCGTCAAGTTCTTCCGATGAACTTTCTGGCGAGAAAAGACAATCATCTCGACGCGTCTTTGGAGAATCAAACGTAACCTCGGCGCCGGAATCACCTCGCTCGATCAAGAGCAAGAGCACGTCGACGTCATCCAGTTTGTCCAAGGATGACAGCATATTCGAAAACCTAGACTGGAAAGCCGTTCTGAATCGAACGTTGCAACGATTAGTTGGCATCGAGCGTTTGATGAAAGCGAGCGGAGGCGCGGGAATTTTTGAGCACAAGTTGGACGCAATGGTGGCTCACTTCGCCAAAAGAGATAAATTAATCACGTCTGATTACGATGAAGTTGGTGCAATTATGAGCCGGTGTACCGCATTAACGAAACTAGACGGTGTTGCTTTCACGTACGATTCCGGTGATCATTTGAAAAACGTGATCAACTCAAAAGCCGCCATCGTGCCCGCTTTCCTCGAGGCGTTCAAGCGCATGGAATCGTCGAGATGATATGTACTATGCGTGCATACATGTATATTTTTTCTGTATTTATTATTTTTTGCTCAATGACGATACGATTGAGCTCTACGTGAATATACGTCGGACCCTCGGGGTGTGAGGAGGGCGAGATCATGGTAGATGTATACATTTCTATTTTGTTGTGTTGTTAAAAAACTTTTCATGCCTATTTGTTGAGTACCTTGAGAAAATGCGCGTGACGAATGCTCGTCGCCCCTATATCTTCTCTCAACGCGGCCATCGCCGCTTCTCTCACTATTCCTCTTAAATCTGCGCCAGTTTTCCCCTCAGTTCGCTCGGAGACATCTTCGAGATTTACGTCTTCGGCTAAAGAAACCGCTCTGGCGTGGACGTGTAACGCCTCGAGGCGTTCCTCCGGTGTCTTTAACGCTCCAACTTCTAAAATTAAATCAAATCTACCCGGTCTCGTTAGTGCTGGGTCTAAAGCATCTAGTCGATTCGTCGTTGCTATGACTAGAACTGATGATGATGATGACGACGACGAAGGAGAATTGGTGCTCATATTACTAGTACTACTGTTAATACTGCTCAAGCCGTCCATTTCCGTGAGTAAGGCTGAGAGTACTCGAGCTGCTGAATCGTGAGAACCGGCACTGGAAGATCCTTCTCCTCCTCCTCGAGATCCGGACATGCCATCAATTTCATCTAGAATAAGCACCGCGGGTGAGGCTTTTCGAGCCTTTAAAAACGCGTCCGTGAGTATTTTTTCACCTTCGCCCAAGTACATCGAAAAAACATCTGCGGCAGAAAGCGAGAACACGGTTGCACCGGAAGCAGTGGCTGCCGCTCGCGCTAACGTCGTTTTCCCACCACCCGGTGGACCGTGTAATAAAATGCCTCTTGCTGGTTGAATGCCTAATCGTTCAAAACTGTTTTTCTTTTTCAAAGGCCATTCGATGGCGCGCACTAAGCGTTTCTTCACTTCGAACAATCCTCCGACATCGTCCCAGCTCGTTTTAGCTACATCAGCGACCGAAGCAACGTTTCGGATTACTGTCGCCCGAACTTTCGACGCCGCTTCGACAAAATCACTCGAACGCACTTTGACATCATTATTGTCGTTTTGGGTATTCAGTGCACACCGCTTCACCGCAACCATAGCAGCTTCTCGGCAGAGACTTTGTAAATCGGCACCCGAGTAGCCTTTCGAGTTTTTCGCGACCGTATCAATGTCGCGCTCAAAGTCGAAGTTGTTTTCAGTATCATCTATTGGCACGTTCCGCAAATGCACCCTCAAAATCAGTGATCTCTCGCTCGTATTCGGTAATGATGTTTCGATTTCCCGATCAAATCGTCCCGGTCTTCGCAACGCTGGATCGATGGTATTTGGGCGTGTTGTCGTCGCAACGACAACCGGGGACTGCCCCCATTGCTTTGTGCCATCCATGAGCGTTAAAAGTTGTGCAACTACCCTGTTTTGATGCTGTGAAGAATTCTTTGTTCGTCTCGGTGCAACTGCGTCTATATCATCCATCAGAATAATCGATCTTTTGTTCCCTCCCGCGCTACTGCCACAAAATTCTCTCGCTTTCTGAAAGATGTTCCGAACGTTTCTCTCCGCGTCGCCGGCGTATGCGCCATTATTGTATACATCACCTGCGCTCAGAGAAAATATCCGAACATCAATTCCTATTTCACTACATGCTTCCCTGCACGCGGCACGAACTGCCGACGTCTTACCAGTCCCGGGAGGACCGTGGATTAAAACGCCGCTTGGGAAAGACGCGCCGATCGAGGCTGCAATCCCCTCGTACTGTTTAGGCCACGCGATTGCCTCTCTCAGCGCACCGAGAAGTTCATCGCACGCCACGAGTTCGTCGTCCGTGCTCCACGAAGATGAAGTAGAAGAAGTAGACGCACCCCCTAAACGCCTGACGCTTGTTCCGTCGCCATCCACAAGATCGATAATCGTCCGGTGCGTTATTCGATAGCACTGCTCCTCGCTCGACGAAGACGGCTCACACTCTCGCACTCTCAAAACCAAACTCTCCTCCGTTTCTCCAAACATCAACGTGCACTTCCCCGAGACTACTCTGTGCGCCAACGCTCTTCTCACCTCTTCCGTTCGTCTCGTCGTACCGTCCTTCTTTGCTCTGCCATTCATAACTTCCACGCTTACGCGCGAGCAGTTCACCACCGCCGAAGGAGAAGCAGACATCATCGTTTGCACTTCAATCGTACACCGATCGTCCTCGCGCTTCTCGCTCCTCTTCTTCTGTCTCTGTCGCAACGCGTTTAACGTTTCCTTCGCGTCTGTGAAAAAATGTTCCTCTTTCGACGATTCGTCTTCTTTGGAGTGATTTTGCAGAAAGACGAAAACGCCGCCGTCCAAGACTGCTTCTTCATCCGCTTCGTCGTCGTCGTCGTCGTCGTCTATTCTTCTTCTCGCTAACCCGGATTGCTTCACGGGCGTGTCAAGCGCACCACCGTCTTGCCGCCATCCTTGCTCGCGTTTTGGATGTGCCATCGCGAGGAGCGATGTCCTCGAAGAGTTTTCAGCAACAATCGACACGCGAACGAATTCGCCGCATTGCGCGTGCAATCTGTGCAAGTCGGAGGCATTCAAAAAGATTCGAGTCGAAGCCGTCGAAGAGGGAGAAGAAGGAAGGAGTCGCAGGAAAGAGAAGGAGACGCCGCTGGAATGTGTGCGCTCTTCATCCGTATTCTCTTTTGTCGGGGACATTTTATAGTATCGTCGTCATATTATCACACGTAGCGGAGTTTTAGACAATAAAAAATGAAGTTTTGAAGAAGCACAACTTGAATTAAAAACGATATAAATATACAAACGTCGTCGTGCGCGGATCATCATCAGCATCATCATCATCGAGAACTTCGAGTTTCGATTTCGCGTCTAAACTCCAAAGCGATTTCGTCGATTAACTCGTCGCTTTTTTGCCGAATAGCTTCTTTCTCGCGTTGGACTTCCAATCTCGATTGGAGCCTCTCTTCCTCTACTTTTCGCAACAATTCTTCTTTTTCCTTGGCGAAACTCGCTCGGGCGGAGGATAAAGCGTCGTTGACGTCTTTGTTCGATTGTAGTTTCATTTCGGAGACGGTTTGAAAGTTTTTACGCTCAAACTCTTTCGCCTTCGCTTCGGCGGCGTCGACTTTTAACTTCATGGCTGCTTCTCGTTGCTTGAAGTCTTCTTCGAGCGCAGCGAGTTTCGCGTCGAGCTCGAGTTTGTTCCGGGCCAACACTTCTTCCTCTCTCTTTTGCGCCGCGACTCCGTTGGTGTCTCGTTCTTTCGCGAGCGCCTCTTTCGACGCCTTCAAATCTTTCTCCAGTTGTTCCAATCGCTCGCTGTCTTCGTTTTCCAACGCGAGCTTCAACGCAATTTCCGCGTCTTTACGCGCTCTCTCAAACTCTTCTTGGCTTTCTTTCAGTTGTTGAGATAAAGCGTCGATTTTTTGCTTCACCTCCAGCGCCGTTTGCTTTTCCTTCTCGACAAAGTCCTTCTTCATCGCGTCTTCTTTGGCGATGTATTCTTTCTTGAAGAACGCGAACGAGTGCTTGGCAATTTCAGCATCCTTCTTGATCTCTTCAATCTTATTCTCGTAGAATTGCTTCACTTCCATGTTGTCCGAGTTGGCGTCTTTTTGCCCGGAGAAAGAAGGAAGAGACGGTGCCGATGCCGACTTGGCGGAGATAGTGCTATTTGCGACAGCGGAAGACGCCTTGTACATCTCGTTCTCCATGAGACGTTTAAAAGCGTTTCGCTCGGCTTTTGCATATTTCACCTGCGCGACGACGGCTTCAATCTTGGCGTCATTCTCTTTCATGAGTTGCGCAACCATTTCAATTTCTTCGTTTTCGAAAAACTTGCTCACTTTGTTCAACAGAACGTCGTTCTCGCGGCGAATAGTTTGCAGTTTCGAGTCAACGATGGCGGAAATCTTAGCATCGTCGAGATCCTTTTGTCTGCTCAAAAGACGTTTCGATTCTTTCTCTGCTTTTCTCTCGGCAGCTTTTTTGGCTTTGATTTCAGCAGCAATTCGTATCGCTTCTTTATCGGCCGCGAATTTTTCTTCATCTTTGAATCCCGTGTTGACGAGCGCGTTCGCGGTTGATCCAATGGCGCGCGCTGCTCCGCTAATTGCTCCGAAAGGTTTGAGATCGTATTGCTTCATAATAATGCGAGCTAAAAACGAAAATGTCACGAGGAAAAACACGTTTCGCAACGTGTAATCGATGGTGCCGTCGCCTCGGATGATGGCAAGAAATTGTCCCGGAGCTACATCATCGCCTGGTATCATGCTCGCCGCGCGTTTCTTAGCACGGGAAAGCTCTCCGATCGATTGATTAATCGATGCCACTTTTGCTTTCTTTTTTGCAGCTGCGGCTTTTTGTGCAGCTTTCTTCTCTTTCTTCGTCATGGGCATAGCCGGAGGTTGGGTCGAGCGCGAAATATGCGCCAACTTCTTCACCGACGACGTTGCCGCTTGGACCGGTTTTCTCACAACTGGTGGTGCATTTTGATAGCAAATGATACACGTTGCAACGGATAAGGCGATCGCTAAAAACTTTTCCTCGTTGTCCATGCGAGTCCACATGTTCGGAGGCCCGGGCAAATCAAATCTCGCGTCCACGCGCTTCCATGCTTTTTTAATCTGCGCAGTCTGCTCTCTGCTCACGGATTCAGCTATGATGCTAGAAGATGATTGCGTGACTGGTTTTGATTTATACGCGATACCAGAGGTAGAGACTATCGTGTTGTTCTCGCCGATTTTCTGACCCCACTCTTTCGATGTGACGTTTGGCGAGGACGAGGAGGAGGAGGAGGAGGTCGGAGGAACGACTAACACGTCCCAAACGGCGTCAACGGCGTATGCAAACGAAGCATAACCAGCCGAGGAGTAAAACGACGTCTTTCCAACTCGCCCGGAGTGGTCACCTCGCGTTTCTTCTCCGTGATTATCATGATCATTATCATGGTCGTGGTCGTGGTCGTGGTCGTCTTCCATTTCAACGTCTTCCTCTCCAACCCAGGAAAATCCAGCGTATCCAGGCGCGGAATAAAACGACGCCATGCCAGACATGCCTCCATTCTTACCTTGAATCGATAAGTTTGGTTTGCTTGCTTCGCCTCTTTTCGCTCTGAACTCCTCCGCGATGGCGTTCAACCGAGCGTACAAGTCGCCTTCTTCGTCCTTCTCCTCGCGCGTAACTTCCGTCAAAGACGACGCAGAAGCAGTCGATTTCAGGACTTCTTCTTGCTTTTTGCGGTGTTCGCGAATGATCGCGTCCAATCGCCCTTGCATATCGCCTTCCTTCTCTGGTTCGTTTTTGGCGACTGCCGCGGAAGGTCCTTTTTCCTCCTCCTCTCGTAACTTTTTCATCGCTTCCTCCGCGTACACGTCGCAATACTCTTGCGATCTCTTCGCCGACGCTTGAATCGCCGCGTTTATCATCGTTTCCGTGATGTTTTCCTTCGTCGCCGATGATGACGAAAAACTCGTCGTCTTTTTTCTTTGCTCGCGAAAGGACATCGTGATTGCGTTTAAGCGCGCGTTTAAATCTTCTTCTGATGATGATGATTGAACAACAAAATCTCCCCCTTTTGCGGTTGCTTTTGAACTCTGCGCGTTTGCTCTTCCTACGCCTTTACCACCGCCATACGAAAAGCAATACACCGACGATCCGTCTTCGCATATGATCTCCGTGCACTCGTTTGGCCACTGTTGTCGATAATACATTTTCGTGGGTTCCTTCGATGTCTTTTCTGGTCCCAAAGAATACACGATGTTCGCGTTCTCTCCGACGTTTCGTCTCGAGTTCCTCGCGCGCACGGATTTTCTTTTATTATTCGTATTAGAATCATCATCATCATCGATATCGTTTTGTCGACGCGCCGGGTTCGCAAAATCAGCAGATCTCGCTCTTCTTCTTCCTCCTCCTCGAGTCGTCGTCTGCGACGTACTACTCCTCATCATCGCCGGGGCTTTGCACGAGGAGGACGTCTCCATCATAGATATCAATTTTTTTGTTGTCTGAAGTGTGTGGTCTGAAGAAAACAGAGAGAGAGAGAGTGAGAGAGAGAGCGAGAGAAAATAATTAATACTGATGCGGGGGAGAAGAGTCTGTCGTTTTGTCTCATCACTCAGGAAAGACAGAGAGTGCTCACAAGAGGAGGAAGGGAACAAAAAAAGAGAATAAAATGACGTAATATTGTGAAATTAAGCGCACAATTAACTCGACCACACACACACACACACACACACAAAGGGTATAGTATTCATCACGAACACGCGACATACATACATAAGAAGAAGAAGAAGAAAACTTTGAAAAATAGTTATTAAGAATGGGGATCATTAAAGCGCAATCGTTCGACGAACCGTCCGTTTTGAAGCAAATGCCTTCCGCGGAAGATCCAAAAGTGAACGCCAAAGTGGTTGACTTTGGGACGTGTCAATGCATGAAAATCGAAGTGACGAAAGGCGTGGATTGGAAAAGCTGCATGGGAATCCTCCCGGGCGCGCCGGCCACGTGCCAAACCAGACACGTGGGTATTTGCGTGAAAGGCGAATTGAACGTCGTCATGGACGATGGGACGAAGTTTGACATAAAAGAAGGCGACTCTTACTTGATTGAACCGGGACACATTTTCACGGAAACGAAATCGGACGTGGAAGCGTTTGAAATCGTCTCGAAAGTCGAAGGCGCCGCTTCGGCCGGAGGCGCGTCCACGTACATGATCGGCGACACTTCCGAAGAAGCGAAGGAAAACAACGCGTCGTTCGACGTGAAACGGTTCGACGACCCGAACGTCACGACCAAAGAGATGAAAAACGGGAAAGCGTGCGTGTGCTTTCTCGGTAACAAACAAGCGAAAGGCATGGTGTGTTACCTTCAGCCTGGATGGACCTGGGCCACTGGGGCGAAAGCGTTGTTACCGGAAGATAAACAACATCTCACCGCGTGTCCCGCCAGGCACGTCGGCTTTATTAAATCTGGTACGTTTGGAATGACCGACGTCGAAACCGGAACGGAAACCGTCGCCAAGGCGGGTATGTGCTACTTGTGCGAAGCAGGGCACGAAGCTCGCGTCATCGGTGACGAACCGGTGGAATTCATCGAGTTTGAAAGCGTCGGGCCTTTTTAATTTTGTATTATTTGTGTCTGTTGTCTTCTTCTCTGTATATAATAGTCGATGTTTGTGATATAAATTTGTATATAAAAGCTTGTCTCTGTCTCTCTTGTGTTTTTGTGAGATCTGGCCTCTCAGATATTTTTTTTTTAGCTCGCGCGCGAGAAAGAAACAAAAAATTTCCTCCTAAAACGACGAACTTTGACTTCTTCATAATAATTAAAGCGCAAACACAAAGAGCGGCGATCTTTTTAACATCGTTAAGAAGAAGAAAACTACTTTACTGTCGCATTTATACACGCATCCAAACGACGCGATGATGAATTCTTCTCGTCCTGTTTCTGTCCACAGTGGATTGTCCTCCTCCTCCTCGCAAAAAAGATCTTCTTCTTTGTCTTCTTCTTCCTCGACGATGACGAGTAGTGGAAAAAAGAAATCTGTGTTGGCGGCGATTAAAATTGGAAGACATCCAACTTCCCATCGCCGCGCTTCTCTGTTTTCATCAATCTCCCCGAAGGCTGGCATGACCATGTACGACAAAATTGTCCGCGATCACACGATTGCCACGGAAGATAACGGGACAAAGTTAGTGTTCATCGACAGACACATGGTGCACGAAGTCACGTCGCCGCAAGCGTTCGAGGCTTTGCGTTTAGCCGGGAGAAACGTGAGAAGACCGGACAACACGTTGGCGACGGTGGATCACAACGTCCCGACTTCGGACCGATCGAAGTTTGAAAGCGTGGAAACGTTCATCACGGAGATGGAATCGAGAGTGCAAGTGGTGCAGATGGAGGAGAACGTGAAGGACTTTGGCATCACGTATTTCGGGATGGAAGACAAGAGACAAGGAATCGTGCACATCATCGGGCCGGAACAAGGCTTTACGTTGCCGGGGACCACAGTCGTGTGCGGGGATTCCCACACGGCCACGCACGGTGCGTTTGGTGCGTTAGCGTTTGGTATCGGGACGAGTGAAGTCGAACACGTGTTGGCCACGCAAACGTTGTTGCAAAAGCCGAGCATGAATATGAACGTGAGAATCGACGGCAAGTTGATGGATGGCGTCACCTCCAAAGATTTGATCTTGCACGTGATTGGAAAGATTGGTACCGCCGGGGGTAACGGGTCTGTCATCGAGTTTTCTGGCGAAGCCATTCGTGAGTTGTCCATGGAAGCGAGAATGAGTATTTGCAACATGGCGATTGAAGCTGGCGCGAGAGCCGGAATGATCGCGCCGGATGAGATCACCTACGAATACTTGAAAGGCAGACCGATGGCGCCGAGTGGTGAGACTTGGGAGAAGGCGGTGGCGTACTGGAAAACGTTAGGTACCGATGCGGATGCCAAGTTTGATAAGGTTGTGGTTATTGACGCGAAGGATATTGAACCGACCGTCACGTGGGGAACGTCGCCGCAAGATACCGTCGGCATTTCCGGCGTCGTGCCAAACCCGGACGATTTTGACGAATCCAGGGCGAACGCGATGCGAAGATCGTTGGAATACATGGGTTTGACTCCAGGGACAAAAATGAAGGACGTTGCGGTTGACAAGGTGTTCGTCGGATCGTGCACGAACGGGAGAATTGAAGACCTCAGAGCCGTGGCCGCCGTGGCCAAAGGCAAGAAAGTTGCCAGTTCCGTGTACGCCATGGTGGTCCCGGGTTCGGGTATCGTCAAGGACCAAGCCGAAGCAGAGGGTTTGCACACCGTCCTGATTGAAGCCGGTTTTGATTGGAGAGAACCGGGGTGCTCCATGTGCCTCGCCATGAACCCGGATAAGTTGTTGCCGGGTGAACGATGCGCTTCGACTTCAAACAGAAACTTTGAAGGTCGTCAAGGGAACGGCGGCCGAACGCACTTGGTGTCGCCAGCCATGGCTGCTGCCGCGGCCATTACTGGTAAGTTGTGCGATGTCAGAGAAATCGGTTCTGGTGCCGGTTTGACTGGCGACGACGTCCCGAAGAAAGTCGACAAGGACTTTTTGACAAACCAATCCATCGTGCCGCCGCGACCGAGAGTGGACCAAGCGAAATCTGGCAGCGGTAGTAGTGGTATGCCGACGTTTACGACGCTCAAAGGTAAAGCCGCTGCGATGGACTTGCAAAACATCGACACGGACATGATTATCCCGAAGCAGTTTTTGAAAACCATCAAACGAACCGGATTGGGCGTTGGCGCGTTTTACGAAATGCGATTTAACGCCGACGGCTCGGAAAAACCGGACTTCGTCTTGAACAAACCAGAATGGAAAGGAACCTCGATCTTAGTTGCCGGCGATAACTTTGGTTGCGGCAGTTCCCGAGAGCACGCGCCGTGGGCCATCAACGATTTGGGAATCAGGTGCATTATCTCCACCTCCTTCGCGGACATCTTTTTCAACAACTGCTTCAAGAACTCCATGTTGCCGATTGTTTTGGACGAACCGACGGTGAGAACGTTGATGCAAGACGCCAACGAGATGAAAGAGCTAGAAGTCGATCTCGCGGCGCAAACCATCACGAGAGCGGATGGTTCTAAGATTTCCTTTCAAGTTGACGAGTTCCGCAAGCACTGCTTGTTGAATGGCTTGGACGACGTTGGATTGACGATGTTGAAGAACGACCAAATCGACAAGTTTGAAATCGAACGATCGCAGAAGTACCCGTGGCTGGACGGTGCGAGGGAAATGGCTGCGCGTTAAAAAGCGATTGTTATATTAATACGCTAACACTCTCTATATATTGCTATCATCTTTAATTCATACCTATAACTTTTTGCAAAAGCGACTAAATATTGTACACACGTATTTACTAAAGGATGCAAGAAGGCGAGCTTCATCCCCGTCTTCGTACTTTGTCGCCCACGGCACGTCTCGCACTTTGATTTCGTCTGCCTTATTATTATTATTTATCGCAAACTCTATTTCCTCTGTGACGATTTCGTTTCGAACGTCGTCATCGGAGCATTTGAGGAGCACATGCGCCAACACCGTTTTACGATGGTGCCATAGCGTTTCCCGTCCGCGAAACGCCGCAATCTTTTCGCGCACGAAACGGAATTCGTCAACGATCACTTCATCGAAGAATCTCTTCTTCACTGCATCGTAGTGAAGTAGTCGATCGTAAACTGAGCGAATTACTGCGCGTCGAAAATGCCACGCGCTCGGATCGGAGGAAGAAATGTTTGTTTTTGATTCTCGCAAGACGCTCTTCGCCCGTTCCAAGAGCTCATCCGGTTCGTTCACGTTTTGCTTCACATGGACGAGTTCAAAGACGAACAACTTGTGCGACCACGCGGCGTAATTGCTCAGCTTCCGTCGACACGTTTGTTCGCACGCGAGAGTTTCTCGTTCGTATACATTATTTAATAACAATAATGATAACATCGTCGTATCCCTTCGCGCGTTTCTTGGTATTAGGTGATTCCTTCTCTCCGCGCCGCCGCCGTGAAAACAACACGTCATAATCACCCACCTTCTGTGCGCAAACGCCGCCGTGGACTTTGGAAACTTTGTTTGTACGAACGTGGCAAACATCATTTCTCGTTCCATCTCTTTCATCCTATTCTTCTCTTGATCATCACTCGTCGTGTCACCGTCCTTTTCCAACGCTTCCAAGACTCTTCTTTTTCTCACGTTCCAACCGGATAAACTGTCGCCAGTGAGCACGCATAAAAGTACTTTCAAATCATCATCCAAGAAGGCATCATCGTCATTCTTTTCGTCCTTTTTCCTCCTCAACTGAGAATACACGTAGTTTAATACGGGCACTATAACGTGCGCGTTAATCGCCAGTTTATGTTCTCGGACGCAAAACGAGCGATAAAACAACTTTAACCGCTTTCGGTCGTTTTCGTCTTCTTCATCGTCGGCAAACTTTTCCCCTAACAACTCTCTCAAATGCTTCCACGGAGGCACAAACGCCAGCTCGTTTAAAGAGAAATCCGAGGAGATGATTCTGAGTAACTCTGACGCGAGTTCTTTGCCATCAAAATCATTCGTGTCGTCGTCTTTTCCTCCTACTCCTTCTTCTTCTTCTTTGAATTCTTCTTCGCCTTGTTGTTGTCCCATCATCTTAACATCACATCAAATTTCTCTTCTTCTTCCGAAGAATTTTTCTCAAGCAAACAAATTTTATTATTTGCGTTTTTGTCAAATTGCAAGACAGAAGAAAATATCTATCACTTTTTCTCATCATCACACAGTTCCTTTTGTAGTAAGTTGTAATAAAATTTTACGAGAACTTGACGCGTCCCCTTAAGCATGTTAAGAATATTTTTGATCGCGACCTTTCGGGAAAAAGACCTCCTTTCAAGCTGAATCCGCACTCTTAACCACGCAGATAATTACTGGTATCTTTTGCTCGATCGATTACACCACATACCACATTCGTGTCCTGAACACCTGTATAACGAAGCACGCATACTTTTTCGAATCTACGTTACCTTTGGAAGCGTATCGTGCAAGTTTTCTTTTAGCATTCTACAACCGGCACCGTTGAAAATTGAAACTGCGCACTCTCAAAGTGGTTTTAAACTGAGCGTTTGTGAAACGCCAGATCCTTCGGTTCGATCATGAATAATCATACCTCTTTCGCTCAAATGTGCACGATCACTACACTTCTCTTGTGTTTAATCGTACCGCGTCTCGTTTACGCAGGTTGGCCTATGGTTAAGTATAAAAATGGGACGGTTGGCATTCTGAACGACGATGGAGACGTGCACGTGCAGAACACCAACCTTTTTGTTTATGGTAAGAAGGTAGTTCATCCTGAAAAGTGCGCTCCCCCTGGCGGTAAAAGTCAGTATTTCAACGGAACAGAGTGGATGTGTCTATGTGAAGATGGTTGGTCAGGTTTGACCTGTGAAACACCACCAGCACTTGGGTGTGCGCTGTACTCGCAAGAATCACGCGATTGCGGTGCTGTCGCTCGCATTGAAAACATGACCAAGTACGGGACGGACGCAGACGTTTGTTGCAATACTTGTACAGCAGAAACCTCTTGCGTAGCTTGGGGACACATCGGTGGCAACTCATGCTGGTTCTATTCATCAGGGATATTTGATTCATGCCAAAGCACGAGTGGACATCCCTTCTATATCAAGGGTAACTTTAGCGCCACAAGTACTACACCTCCGAGTGAAAGCACTGGTCCACCTAAATGTGTATCCCCTGGTGGTGATAAATTACGATACAACGGGACAAATTGGATTTGCGTATGTGCATCGGGATGGACGGGTGACACATGTGAAATTGAACCACCATTGCCACAAGTTTCTCTAGAAAGCGTTATTTCGGAGCTCCAAACAAAAGTGGAAAATAGTAAACCGCTAAAATGTGTGCCTCCCGGTGGGGATAAGTTACAATACAACGGGACGAATTGGATTTGCGTATGTGCATCGGGATGGACGGGTGACACATGTGAAATTGAACCAATTGTTTATCTTTGTGGATTTGGGTGGGGTGGAGTGGGATGGCAAGGTTTGACAGGAGTAGAAGCTGCTACCTTCTGTCAGGAACATGGTGCAGAGCATCTTGACATCCGCCCCAATGATGCAAATGCTGCATTAATAGTTGATACATTTAAGTATACTCCCGAATTTGCCGCACTTGCACAAGAATCTGGTAGTGATCCGGGATCAGATAGTGATCAGGTGAGTATATCTTCAAGTGGAAAGGTCGGAGACCGATTGTGGACGTCTGTTGCCCAAGCGGATCACAATCCACCAATTTGCTATAATACAAATTTTTGGAATCCACGAGAGTATGGTGATGCGGGTGTTGGCACGCGCAACTGCAATTCGATGGGAACATTTCCAATATGTGTTTCATTTCTTCAATTGACTTTTGGTAAACCTGAATTTGCCCGTTGTGTTGCGGCTCCAGCTCAATTGCCCCTGCGTTAACATATCGCAGGCTATAGAGAGTAATGTTATGCGAACAACACACGGGCTTCTCTTTTGACGGGTTTAGGTTAATTATCCGGGAAAAGTTTTGTAGAGGGATGGATGGGTGAAATGTCTGTTATCAAACCCTTCATTCGGTCCTCGTAATTTTTGTGTATATTCTTATTCATCTCGTTTATTCGGTATAAAGATGTTGTATAAAGATGTTGTATAAAGATGTAAAAACCGCTCCTTCAGTTGGAGCAAAGTGTACAGCGTACGTTTATTTTTGGTATCCAGTACTGGATACAATAAGACATCATCAACGCGACACGCGCTGTTCTCAAATTCATATTTCAATTCTTCGTACGTTTAAAGCCCAAGACGACCAAAAAATTCTCTTCTTCGATCTCTCATCAATTTCGCCAGAATTGTATTCGTGTTCTCTCTCTGACTACACTCATCACAAAAGAGAGCACACAAATAGTAATTAATCAAGGATGATGACGACTTACACGAGATCATCCTCTCTCTCGTTCCTCATTTTCGCCCTTTTCACCTTTACCTTTTCCCCGAGCTCTTTCAAAGGAGTGAACGCTTCCGCGTTCCTCGCGACGGACAAAAATTTCGACTCCGCGGTTTTAGGATCGAACAAGAACGTCTTCGTGAAATTTCTCGCGCCTTGGTGAGGCCACTGTAAGAGCATGAAACCCGCGTGGGACAAGCTCGGCAGTAAATACAAAGATCACGCGTCGGTGATGATCGTGGACGTGGATTGCACCGCGGATGGCGCGCAAACGTGTCAGAAAATGGGCGTGCAAGGGTACCCGACGATTAAATACTTCCTCGCAGGGGACAAGAAAGGGAAGGATTATCAACAAGGGAGAGATTTCGACGCATTGCTCGCGTTTACGAAGAAAACCTTAGACGTGGAGAAGTGCGACGTGAAGACGAAGAAAGCGTGCAAACCGAACGAAATCGCGTTGATTGAGAAATTCGACGGGAAGACTTCCGCGGATATCGCGGAAGAGTTGAAGAAACGATCGGAGGAGTTGAAGACGATAAAGTCAGACATGAAGGCGGCGAAGCTGGAACACAACACCAAGGTCGCGACGTGGAAGAAAAGAGAGGCGGCATTGAATAAAGGGGAGGCTATTTTGAAGCAGTTGGAGCAGTTGAGGAAGAAAGACGAGTTGTAATCGTCGCTCTTTCTTATAAAGGCAAAGTTTCCGAACAATGATGTTTAACATAAATAGTGTGTTCTTAAAATCTTCTGCGACGAGAGGAGGCGGAACCAACCAATTTTTTTCTTAACGATATTAAAACAAAGAGAGAGATAGAAATCCAGTAGATGCAAATTAGTGATATCATATTCCAAGAAAGTCACACTGCGTGATTGTGGATTGATTGAAGCGTGTCGAAAGAGATTTTATCAGGGGTGGTTTTAATTGGGAAAAAAATGTTGGGGGGGACGCGAAACGAGGAGAGGAGGAACAAGAAATAATAAGGAAGCACTTAGCGTGCCAATTCATTCAATTCAAGATTCAAGATAATATTTGTGATTATTTTTAAAAGCCAAACTCTTCTATGATGTTTTGTTGTTGTTTTTGTTTCTTCGCAGTACTGTAGCAGTTGTGTGTTGATCGTTCATCGTTTTATCTCTAAAGCTCGTCCTCGTCGTCGTCGCTCGCTTCGGTGATGTCGTAGATTTTTCGCACAATCTTTTGACCGTTGGCGAGGCACAAGCCGTGTCTATCCGCGGTGACTAGAATCGTATCGTCTTCGTTGAATTTGCCCTTCAAGATTTCCGTGGACAAGTTCTGTAACAATTGTTTTTGAATGGCACGTTTGACCGGACGAGCGCCGTATTGCGGATCGTAGCCTTCTCTCGCCAAATATTCAACCGCGGATTTGTCGTATTCAATCGCCATGCGTTGGCCATCGACTCTGTTGGACAAGTTCTTGAGTTGTAATTGGACAATCTCTTCGATTTGCGAATGGTTGAGCGATTCAAAGCAAATAAACTCGTCGATTCTGTTGATAAATTCTGGTCTGAAGTGCGATCGGACGTGTTGCATGACGGCGTCTTTCACGTTACCTCTTCCTCTTCTTTTGTTTTGGTAGTTCATTTCGTCCGAACCCAAGTTCGAAGTCATGATAATCAAGCAGTTTCTAAACGAAACGTTTCTACCTTGAGTATCCGTCACGTGGCCTTCATCCAACAACTGCAACAAGACGTTAAAGACATCGACGTGCGCTTTTTCAATCTCATCGAACAAGACGACCGAGTACGGCTTTTGTCGAACCGCGTCGGTGAGCATGCCCCCTTCGTCGTAGCCGATGTAGCCTGGCGGTGCGCCAATCAATCTAGCCACGGAGTGTTTTTCCATGTACTCGGACATGTCCAAACGCACCAACGCTTGGTCCGAGTTGAAGAGATACGATGCTAAAGCCTTTGCCAATTCTGTCTTTCCGACGCCAGTCGGACCGAGGAACATGAACGAGGCGACCGGCCCATTCGGATCGGCGAGATCCGCGCGCGAGCGTTGCACGGCTTCGGCGACGCATGTGACCGCTTCTTCTTGACCGATGACTCTTTCGTGAAGTTCCGATTCCAATTGCAACAATTTCTGTTTCTCCGAAGAGACCAATTTCGCCACCGGTACGCCGGTCCATCTGGACACGACTGTCGCGACGTCTGCATCCGTCACCTCTTCTCTCAACATCACCCCACCACCTTGTAAGGACAACACTTCGCCTTCCGCTTTCTTCACCTCGTCTTCCACGCGCTCTTTTTCCGCTTCCAATTTGGCGAGGTCGCTCTTGCAATTCGCGAGTTGAGCTTTGTACTCGTCTGGCGCGTCCGCGGCCGAGGCCAACTGTACTTTGGCGTTGGCGTTTTGAATCTTTCTCACCGTGTACGCCAACTGCGCTTGCGCTTGTCTGTACGCGTTCATGCACGTCATTTCACTCGTAACTTTCTTTTGCAGCTCCTTTCGTTTCTTCTTCTCGTCGTGCAATTGCGCGGCGAGCTTTTGCAATTCCGCCGCGGCGATGTTGTTTTGACCAGCCTTTGCGTTTTCGCTTCTTTGCTTCAACAACAACTGATTGCGTTCTTTTTGCAACTGCTTTATTTTTCGGTCGCACACGTCTAACGCTTCCGGTTTAGACGATTTGTTCATTCTAACCGCCGCGGCGGCTTCATCGAGCAAATCGATCGCCTTATCTGGTAACTGACGTCCGCTGACGTACCTGGCCGATAACTGCGCCGCCGATAACAACGCGCCTTCCGAGATGGCGATGTTGTGGTGCTGTTCGTATCTCGGTCTCAACCCGCGCAAAATAGAAACGGTGAAATCAACGTCCGGTTCTTCCACTGGAATTTGCTGAAATCGACGTTCCAAAGCCGCGTCAGTTTCGATGGATTTCTTAAACTTATCCACCGACGTGCACCCGATGCACCTCAACAAACCTCTCCCCAACGCCGGTTTCAAAATAGCCGACCCGTTGTTCCCATTCGGCGGCGGCGGAATCAAGTTGTGAATATCGTCGATGAATACAATCACTGGCTGATTCTCGGCTTCGTCGACAACTTCTTGCACGACCATAGACAATCTCTCTTCAAACTCCCCCGGCATTTGACAGCCGGCGCCAACCGCGCCTAAATCCAACTCCAACAACTTCGCGTTTCTCAGCGACAAAGGCACGTCACCAGTCGCGATTCTCTGCGCCAAACCTTCCACAATAGCCGTCTTACCAACACCAGATTGGCCCAACAAAATCGGGTTATTCTTCGTTCGTCTGGACAAGACGTGAATAGCTCTTCTCAACTCGTCGTCTCTCCCGACCAACGGGTCCAACAACCCTTTCTTCGCTTCGTCCGTCACGTCCGTACAAAATCGTTCAATCGCGGATAACTCTTCCTCTTGCCCAGGCATCCCACCACCTTGCATTTGTTGCTGTTGTTGCTGCATCTGTTGCATCATCAGTTGCTGTTGGTTCTCCGCATCGCCGCCATCGGAGGCGTCCCCGTTGCTTTCTTTCTTACTCGCCGCGTTGTTCGTGCTGCCAGATAAGACGCCTGGTCCAGAGGTGGCCACCGCAGCGCCCTATTAAGTTTTTTTTTTATTGTAAAAGGAGAGAAATACGGTCGGTCAGTAAATAAGAATACAAACGCATGCATTATGAACAGAGCGTACGCGTCGACTTCTCGCGTTTTGTGAGAACGAACGAGAGAGAGTCACATCAAAACCAGAAAAAAGAAGCCTCTCCGATGAAGATGAAACGATGAAATGATGACGGCGGCGAGAGAGAATTTGGACCCAAAAATCCAATCGCGCTTTTCAGGTTTATCCACTCTCCATCTTCCTCTCTCTCGCGCGACAACACGCGTCGTCCATCTCGCGCAATATCAACACTCGCAAAAGATAAGACGCGTTCGTGTTTTTCTCTCACACGCGAGCAGAGGCATCGTCATCACCACCATCATCATCATCAAAGAGATGATGATGATGATAAAAGAAGACCATCGAAAGACGACGGCTACGACGAAAAGAAGAAGAAGAAAACGCACCATGAAAATATTCGCGATTTGATTCCGAACTTCCCGGTTGTAATAAATCAACGCCACCGCGCTCGCGCCGCACGCGATTAACGTGGCCATCTTTGATTTGTCGTCTCTCAGGAGCGACGCGATGAGATTATTATTCGTCATTATTGTTCTGTGTGTATTACTTATTATAAAGTAGTAGTAGTACTAATGTGACGATTTTGGATTCGATTGCTTTTTTTCCCTCTCGTTGTTGTTTTGGTCTGTCTGTCTGTCTGTCCATTTTCATCTCTTTTTTCTCTCGAGCAACAAGCTTCTTCTTCACATTTTTTCATTCATCGCAGAAAAAAAAAAGAAGAAAAAAAAAAAGCAAAAAATTGCAGATGAAGTCTAAACGAGTCTTTGGGTATAGCAGCCAAGAATACGAGGAGGAGGATTTAGCGTACGACACTCCGGAGAGAAAGAAGAAACAAAAGG
>Ga0255752_10000817_pt1 | contig 37728 bp, 31 predicted proteins | sample 011ome_25_FD_179952 | JGI IMG/M metagenome (GOLD analysis project Ga0255752, IMG submission 179952) | Coastal salt marsh microbial communities from the Groves Creek Marsh, Skidaway Island, Georgia - 011512CT metaG (version 2) | ecosystem: Environmental > Aquatic > Marine > Intertidal zone >... | reverse complement strand
AGCCTTTGATTACCAATCGCTCCCTGATAAGCGTATCCTAAACTGAGGCTTTTATTTATATAAACCCCTGCAATAGCTCCAAAATAACCTCCTGTTTTTCGAGAAGGAATTACTTTTTTTAGTGAGGCTCTATATTGAGGACCAATCCAAAACTTATTATTTATGACTACCCACACGCTATTATCATAAATTGTTTCTGTCTCGGCTGTTTTTTGAAAAAGTATACTAGGTTTAAGTTGAATAGAATTGCTTAATTTAATAAGTCCTCCCGTAAGTATATAAAAATTTCTTTGAATATTGAAAGTATCTTCTTCAATTAGAAAAGGTATTCCGAGGCCTATATAAAATTTAGGACTGTATAGGTAAAAACCTGTTCCAAAATTTAAATTTAACTCATTTTGTGTTTGAATTAAAAATAAATTATCATTCGACTGAACTGTTTGAATATTAGAAAGATCTAGTGAATTCATCCTACCAGACATTTTCAAGCCTAATCCTAATTTTAAATTATTTTCATTTAGCTTGAGATGATAGGAAAAATCAATAGAGCCTGAAGTGTTTCTTGCAGGTCCAATCCGATCACTAAACGCCGAAAAACCGACACCTATTTTTTCAGAAAGATTTGTTCCTAGACTTAGAGCCTGAGTTTCAGGGGCTCCCTCTAAATTTAGCCATTGAGAATGATTTAGAATACTTAATTGAGTATAACTTTGGGCTCCAACATATGCAGGATTTATTAGTTGTTGATTGAACATGTATTGTGAAAAGGTTACCTCTTGTTGAGAAAAGACTAGATTGCAGGTAAGGGACATTATGAAATGAACCATCCAAGAGCACCTTAACCTTAAACTAATTTCCCTTAACATAAACATATCCTTTTTTAATCATATTTGGCCCGAGAATTAATTCGTAAAAATAAGTTCCGTCTGGAACCTTTACTCCATTAAAAAATCCGTTCCAGTCATTTTTGTAATTATTGCTGGAAAATACTTTAACTCCCAATCTATTATATATATAAACACTAGTGTTGGGGTATTTATCGATACCGACTATTTGCCAAAATTCATTTATTCCATCACCATTTGGAGAAAAGCCAGAGGGTATAAATAAATCGCTATAAATAATTTTAGTACTATTTGATACGTACTCTTCAGAACAAGTAAACCCTTTTTGATTTAAAATCACTCTATAAAGGAAACCATCATCGGCTAATTCAGGATTTAAAAAAATCTTTGAATTATTTTGAGGTAAGTTTTTATAATTAATGCCATCATCAGTACTTATTTGCCACTGATAATTTATCTGAGATGGTAAATCAATCCCAATGTCTAGAATAATATCTTCATTTAAATTATATTCAACTTGATTTGGTAAAAGATATTTTTCTAAATCAATTTCAGTTTCGTAATCTATAAAATCTAAGATAAGATTTTCATTTCTATCCAATGGTGTAGTATATGCAAATACATTTTGTACCAGACCAAAAGAGCTTATCTCAGTAGGCGAAACCCCCACAATTCCATCAAAATCATCGTCATCAAATCCAGCTTCTATTACATCTAAACAGCCATCACCATCACTGTCAAGGTCAATTGAGTTTATTAGACCATCACCATCTAAATCGACATTTTTTTCTACTGAGTCTAGAATTCCATCATTATCATCATCCAAATCGTAAGCATTTGTTAATCCATCCCCGTCACTATCGATCACTTCAAAAACTTCTAAAGTTGCTGAAACGGATGCAGAGTTGTAATTTTTTGTTTCACCTTGAGTTAAGTTGATAACGGTTTCTCCCGGTAAATTTGGTAAAATAGTTGAATCCGTGAGGAAGGCTACTAACTGATTTTCAATTTCAAAGGATACTTGACCATCGCTATTTGAGTTATAATCTAAATTAAATTCTGGATCTCCCACTTCCGTTACAATATCTTCAAAAATTATATTAGGATCAGCTTTTAAAACAGTTAATAAAGTTTTAATACTTCCAGAATTATAATTTCTCTCAGATTCCTGAGTTGTTGTAATTGTCGTTACACCTGTTCCTAAAATTGAAATTATATCGCCATTAACAGAACCAATTAAAGGATTCTCTATGTTAAAACTAAATTGACCATTACTGTTTGAAGTTGGTGAAATCTTAAAATCATCATCTCCATAGATTTTTACAATTTCGTTAAGTACAATTTTTGGATCAGCTTTTATGACTGTTAAAACTACTGATTTAGTGGCTTCTGTAAAATTTTCTATTGCCTCTTGGCTTACAATAATAGAAGTACTTCCTGCATTTTGAATATTTACATTATTATCATTTAAGATAGCAATATTGGTATTAGAAATTGTAAAAGAAAATGGGGCAGGACTTGTTGAAGTTGGGGCAAGATCAAAATTAGGGTCTCCAAAAGTTTTTGTAATATCATTTAAACTAATTACTGGATCAGTTACTATTTTAAGCGTCATTGTTGAGGAACCAGCATTATAGTTGTTATCAGAATTTTGAATTAATGTAACCAGAGTTTCTCCTAAATTTTGAATTGTAACATTAGATCCTATTACATTAGCGATGTTGGTATCAGAAATCACATAACTTAATGCACCAGTGCTATTTGATGTTGCTGTAAAATTGAAATTTGAATCCTCAATGTTTTTTATTAAATCATTGAAAACTATTATTGGATCTGCTTTAATTATAGTCAAAGTCATAGTTGCTGTCGAGGAATTAAAATTATTATCAGCAGCTTGGATAACCTCTACTGTAGTTGTGCCTACGGCTGAGATACTTGCAGTAGATGAATTAATCATTGTTGCAATACTAGTATTTGAAATAGTAAACGTAAAAGCACCTGTACTCGATGAGGTTGCTGAAAAGTCAAAGTTTGGCTCACCATAAGTTTTAGTTAAATCACCAAATGCAATTGATGCATTACCTTTATTTACTGTTAAGGTCATAGTTGCAACTCCACTATTATAATTATTATCCTCTGCTTGGTTTAAAGTAATAATAGTTGTACCTCCTCCAACAATAGTAATTGAAGAATCAATTACAGTCGCTACTGAGGTGTCGGAAACAGTGAAAGAAAATATTCCAGAACTATTAGAAGAAGCAGCAAGATCAAAGTCAGCATCTCCAAAGTTTTTAGTTACATCATTAAATACAATAGTTGGGTCTGCTTTATTTATAGTTAATGTCATTGTTGCAGTAGCAGTAAGGTATTTGCTATCTGAAGTTTGACTAACTGTGGCAATTGTTATTCCTGCAGCTACAATGCTTACAGTTGAACCACTAACGGTAGCGATAGTTGTATCTGAAATTGTAAAAGTAAATGCTCCTGTACCACTTGAGGTAGCAGTTAGATTAAAATTAGGATCCCCATATGTTTTTGTTACATCGTTGAAAATGATATTTGGATCAACTTTAACTTGAGTTAGAGTTATCTGGGTATTTCCTGTTAGAGAAAATGCTGAAGAAGGTGTGCCATACTCAATTAAATAACCTCCAATACTAGCGTTGTTAGGAAATGCTGGTGGACCAAAATCGTTCCAACAATTATTTCCATTCCAAGCAGTCACCATATAATCCTCTCCAATATTATAATCATTTGGTTCACCACCACACCAATTTATGTAACTAGACCCTGATGCTGTTCCAGTTGGTGTTGCACCTACATAAACAATTTCTCCAGCTTCTGGACCATCCATCCATGCCCACTGACCCTCAACATCTTTATCTGATAACCCTGTCCAAATATTTTTTGCAGTAGTCTTATTCCAAATAAAATTCTGTTCATCACCACTTGTTATATTAACAAGATATCCTGGTTCTCCATTATAAGTTGAAGCTAATGCAGCAGCTCTAGCATCAGCAATAGAAATTACACCAGCTACAAATTTATAAATATGACCATTGTCCGGGTTATAAAAAGTATTAGCAACCTCTTCTGTAATTACTACATTAAAAATAATTTCTCCATCTAAATCAGTAGTAGTATTAAATTCTATTGAATTTAAACCATTTTCGATATTTGATGGTGTTCCAGTAAAATTAACAGAAGTTATATTAGTCCATGATAAGTATCCTGTATCCCTTGTTAAGCCCGTTGTTGTTCGCAAACTAAACGTTGCTGCAATTGTAGTACTTGTAGACAATGAAACCTTGTAAATTGTTGTTGCATCATATCCATTTAATGAAAAATCTTCGATTTGTACATTGTTTTCATCAACTGGGATATTTTGAGTTAATGATGCTGTTAATGTTTGTCCATTAACAAATTGGGATAGCAAAAAAACAAAAATAATTTTTTTTGGAAAACACATAATATCTAGTAATTGGGCTAGTTTTATTCTTAATTTAAATAAATATATTCAAAGACTACTTTTTAATGTATTGAAAGTAAAATTTCTCCCCATAACCTATCTACTAAAACCCTCCACTTGGGAGGGCTTTATATTGGCATAATAGTTTATCTCCAAGTATCGTCAATAACTCTATATAATGTTCTGTGAATTTCTTGAAAGCCTTCAGCTACCTTCATTTGAGCAGCTTTTTTGTTAAAATTTTCTTGGTATTTACTTGGCTTTGCATCTGCATCATAGGCTGCGGATTTAAGAATTGAAGAAAGAGACTCATAACCATCAAAAGATATCCCGTTATAAGTAACCATTCCTTCATTTTGATTCCAATTTGGATTAGTTAATCTGAACCCGTATGCCCAATTATTTGGATTATTACCCTTCCCTAATTGTGGTTTTATAACTTCTTTTCCCCAAAGTTCATTATTCCCAGCAAATTTTGAAGCATTACTTGCTTTAAAGAGATTTACATAGAAATAATTTGATGGATTTCCACTTAATACATTTCCAGCGATCTGATAAACATGTTGAGAAGCAAATGTTCCATTGACAGAATAAGAGCTTGAATCAGGTTGCCACAAACCAAGTTTTTTTGGTATATCGTTCGACCAGATATCCATAGGTTTTAAAGCCTCCAGCTGCTCAGGACTATTGAAATGATGCATAAAAACAAAATTATTAGGGTCAGTTATTGACTGAAAACATGCCCAACCAGCCCACTTGTCTCTGTCGACAGCATCCTTTGCTATAGCTTTGTAGTAAGTTTTTTGGGCATCGATAAATGCGGCAACATTTCCTTCTACTCTAATTTCATGTGTCCTTACAAGGTAAGGTCCATCTTGTGCAAAACCTGATAGTCCTAATAAAAGTGAGAAAACAATTAATAATTTTTTCATTTTGATTGATTTATGATTAATAATACCTCCAAGATATAGAGAATGGGGTTTATTTCAAAACACGTTACAAACTTTCCCCAAACAACTCCCCCCTAAAACCACTACACAGAAATGTTATCTTAAGGAAATAATATCAATTAATTAGAAGGGATTTGGATTGTATCGATTGGTGTAAAAAGATCTTATCTCCTACTTTGAATGTCTACTTGAATAGGATCTGTTCCTTCTGGCCATAGATAATCAATCTTTTGATCATCAGTTAATCCAGAGTCAAAAAACCAAGTATTAAACTCATCGTAAAACTGCTGTTCTGTTAACCCTAAATATTGTTACATTGCTACGTCAAAACCTTGACCTCCCCTTACAACATCGAATTGAAGCCAATCATCAAAATTATAATTCATTTTTTTGAACATATAATAGCAAGCTAAAGTTCCAATATTAAAATATTGACGTCTTGGAGTCGCATTATCAACTCCTCCATTTGCTTGAATTGATTCTCCGCTTGACAGTTGAATGCCTGCAAGAAAATTATAATCTTCATTAAATTCATGTCTTTGAAGCCTAATATAGAAGTTGTTACTTTCCGATACAGAACAATAATATACAGACCCTGTAAAAGGATTTTAAAGCTACCTAAGCCGTTTTTCGTATTGAATCAGTATAGTTGTTTAATGAGACAGAGGGCGTGTAATAAGAGGTCTGCCATTTGAAAAGGTCATCCACTTTGAAAAATCTCAGGCGACCTTTGCTCTTTCCTTCTGAATTTGTTCCGTTGTAGTAGGGTATTTCGCCATTTGAGCAAAGTTTGTCAAGCATTAATTCCGATATACTCAGAAACTGAAGAGCTTCTGATGTGCTTATAATTGTCTTGCCCAAGTACGTATTGTTTTCTTCCCTTATTAGCGCACTAGTAGATGTCATAAAATTTAATTTAAATATTGTGTTGTAAAAATACTTATAGTCATATACAGTTCAAAGAGATTTTGGTCTAAGTTATTAGGAATTATTAAAATTAACACATTGAATTACAGTAAGTTGAGTCTCTCAGTTTTTACAAAAAGCAACTCCTTTTCATCGTTTTTAGGAACAATTTTTACAATTTGACTCAAGTACGATTCAAATTTTAACTCACTCAATACAATATTCAGTAATTTTTTATCAGTTTTGGACGTTTTTGATAAAAACTAATCCCACTACATATCCATACAAACTCCAACATCCTCTACAAAATAAGATCAATTGAATCACAGGACTTGGTAATGATAGATGATGCAGGGAAACACCTGCGCCATACAAGCTCAGGTTGAGGATTTGATGCTAGAGACACTTGATGACTTGGTGTAGGGTTTCACTACCCAAGGTCTTTGAATTTATTTCCGATCACTTCCATCAGAAATAGTGAGTTTTTATTCAATTGAAGCCTATCGAGTAAGATAAAGCCATCCTTCGTTGTCGATTATACCGTCAGACTCTAAATCAATTCTAAAGTAATAACTGCCTTCTGGAATCAAATTAGAATCAGCATCCGCTGGCCAGGTGTTGAGATAATTACGCTTTTGGTAAATTAAAGCCCCTGAGCGTGTATAAATATAAACCTGACTGTTGGCATAAGTTTCAATTTTAATGAGTTCCCAAGTATCATTGATACCGTCATTATTGTCGGAAACTAACTGGCTTATCAATAAATCATCAAAACTGCCCGGATTGGGATCTATAGAATCCTCTATGCCATCATTGTCATTATCCAAATCGAAACAATCCAAAATACCATCTCCATCTGTATCAGGACTTAGTGAGGTTTCATCTTTTGGATCCGATCCACAAGCAATCTCATCTTCATCAGTTTGACCGTCATTATCGTCATCTGGATCGCAAATATCACCTATGGAATCCGCATCGTAGTCCTCCTGATCAGGATTGAATTCATTTGGGCATACATCACATACATCACCAACACTGTCTAAATCTGTATCGAGTTGATCTTCATTTTCGACAGTTATACAATTGTCACACAAATCCCCTAAGCCGTCCTCATCTGTATCCAATTGATCAGGATTTGGAATATCGGGGCAATTGTCATTAAAAGTCTGACCATACCCAAGAGAATATGGAATTCCGTCACCATCTCCATCTAAGTTTGGATATTCATTAAAATTTAATGGATCAGTACCCTCTGTAATTTCAAGCTCATCTGGAAAAGTGTCATTGTCGTCATCTAAATCTAAACAATTGGGTATACCATCAAAATCAGTATCTATTGAAGAGGACAAATTATTGAGTGGGTCTGAACCACATTCTAGCTCAACCAAGTCAGATTGACCGTCGTTATCATCGTCTAAATCAAAGAAGTCCAGTTCAAGATCATTGTCTGTATCTAAAGGAAAGCTAGAAGCATCTAAAGGGTCAGTGCCAACCTCTAATTCTATTAAATCACTGATTCCGTCATTATCATCATCCTCATCAAGTATATTGATGAGTCCATCATTATCTGTATCCAGAGGAATACTTGAACTGTCGAGTGGATCACTCCCCCCAATAACTTCTGTTGCATCTAGGAAACCATCTCCATCATCATCTGTGTCTATATTATTTCCAATACCATCAGCATCTGTATCTGTCCATTCTGTTGGATCAGCTGGAAAAGCATCAAGTGAATCGATAACCCCATCATTATCCAAGTCTACATCTGAACTTGAACCAGAAGAACCTCCTGATACACTACAAACATTTAAGTCATCTGTAATCGTAATATTTACGGTAGTTGAGGCTGTATTCCCTGATGAATCTGTTATTGTATAAATGATTTGTTGAGTTCCTAATGCACTACAGCTCAATACTATTTTATTTGTAGAACCCATTTTTCCTCTGAAGGTATTTCTCTTATCTGTTACGGGAAACTCTCCATTCCCTTGTTCTTGGTCATTAGCAGGATTTTCTTGCTGTTCGGGCACTACTTCTTCAGAGGCAAAAACAGTATCAGTATCCAAAGAGACTATACTATAGGTTTCTACAGTACAATTATCACTACTCCCATTATCAATCAATTCATAGGGAATTGTTATTTCACCATTGCTATCAAGGGAAAGAACCAAATCATTTGCACGAACAATTGGTTTTTCGTTATCAATTACTGTAACGCTTTGTATGCCTGAGCTTGAATTTCCAAAAACATCTGTCACCGTATATACCACTTGAGTGGTTCCAATTGGGTATTGGAGTGGAGCATCATTAGTCACTGAGGAAATTCCACAATCATCATTCGTGATAACCGAACCTAAATCTACCCTAGAAGCAAAACATGAACCTGAATCAGCATTGATCGTAATACTTTGATCTTGAACTAAGATTGTAGGTTTGGTAGTGTCAGAAAAAGATACTAATTGGGTCGCTGTTACAGTATTTCCAAAACTGTCACTTGCTGTCCAGGTAACAAGAGTAATACCGGAAGAAAAGCTAGAGGGGGCGTCATTTCCGAAAGTAAAATTACAATTATCAGTAATTGTTGGAGTACCTAAAACTATGGCACAAGAGTCTGAAACTATATCGAGTGGGGCGACTATTACTGGTGGTGTTGCATCATTTACGGTAACAGTTTGATAGGACAATGTTTGATTTCCAGCGGTATCAACTACGGTCCAGGTTACCGTGGTTACTCCTGTTGGAAAACTTGTTGGAGCATCATTGGTAACAGTGTCAACGGTACAATTATCTCCAGAAGTCGGCAAGCCAAGATCAACTGTTGTTGCTACACAAGTATCACTGTCTGTGGTAGTTGTAATATTTGCAGGTGCAATATTACGAGGTGCCGTAGTATCAGAAACTGTAATTAGTTGGGTTGCTGATACGGTATTACCAGCTGCATCGGTGACTTGCCATGTTACAGCAGTTGTTCCTAATGAAAAATCTGCTGGAGCATTATTTACTGGAATTAAGCCTCCACAATTATCCGTTGCTGATGCACTTCCAATATCAACTGCACAGTTAGGTGAAACGATATCGGCAGGGATAATGAGTACAGGGCTCTCTTCATCAACCACGGTGATTTTTTGGGTTAATATTGTAGTATTACTCGCACTATCAGTGATTGTCCATGTCAAAATATTATCTCCTAATAAAAACAGTAGTTCAGGATTGTCATTTTGAATTGAATTGATTGTACAATTATCTGTTGCAGTTACGGTTCCAGTAGTTGCTAATAGAGCAGTACAACTGCCTGTATCAGTAGATATAGTCAGGTCAGGAGGTAAAATTACATTTGGTGGAACATTATCGCTTAAATCAACAAGAATATTTTGTGTTAAGCCCACAACCCTTCCATTGGTCAATGTCGTAGAAATCGTGGCTGTGTAAACTGTATTTGAATTACTAGGTGGGTAAAGTTTAGTAAAAGTCAAGGTATTAGTTGCTGTATTTGAAGAGCCGGTGTCTCCATTTCCAAAATCAAAATCCCAAGAAGCAGCAGGAGGAGGTATTGCATTTACAATGACGTCCTCGAGTCCCCAATTATCCCAGTTATCCCCATCATTATCCGGCTGATACCAACGAAATTGTGTAGAAGCAGACCAAGCTTCAACAGGAATATCAATATCATTATCATACCAGCTGTACCAAGCTGCTGATTTATTAAAATCCGTATCCCAATCATCATAAAAAGTTACCCACGGGCCTCCACTCACTGAATACTGAAGCCATACCTCTTCGGAAGGACGTTCTCCATCTTCACAACCTGGAGAGGGATCATCTGCTCCATAACGAATAAGAAATTCTAAACTCCCTCCTTGAGATACATCCACACTAGAAGTCTCTACAAATCGCAAGCCGTTGTTACTGCCACCGGATTGAAGCGTAGTAGCCCAAAAGTAATTGGTGCCTGATGGTGTATCACCTTGACCAGGATCACACGGCTGACCTACTGTAAAAGGTGAGGAAGTCCAACCTGAGGGTAAACTCCCATCGTTAAAGTCAAATTCCGTCACACTATTTTCACTTGGTATATACTCAACATCAAATTGAACAAGAGTCCCACTACAAGAAGTTGAAGAAGTCACAGCTGTAAATTGAACCTCTTGACTGAAAGTTAAATTACAAATCAAAATCAAAAAAAGAATTTTAATTAACTTCAATCGCAGAGATGGTGTTTAGATTAAATAAAGCCATACTTCCCTTCGCTTTCTTGGAATTTTCACTCCTGAATAGCCTTAATTTTATTGGTTGATAATTACAACTCCCGCTTTTAACTTCTAATGGATTTAAAACAAAAGCAACTTTATTTTCTTCACTCTTCTCATTCAAACTCCCCAAGTAGAAGTTAACAACTAAAGTTTCATTTGTCTTATTTCTCACTTGAATAAGATAATATTCAAAAGACACACCGTTTTGAATGTCTTCACAATGAGTAGTCTTGTAATAAACCGCTATTTCTTTGTTTTCAAAATAAGGAACCCAATCTTCATTTAACCAGAAAAAACCAAAAGTTAAGATAACCAAAAGTGCTTTCATTTATTTAGTTTGGTTACTGTAAATATCAAAATTTGGTTAATTTAATTGTAATTTACAAATAAAAAGAGCTTAATGTTGCTAGATATTGTTAAATAACTGTATTTATTGATTGTATGAGGGTATATGAAGTTAAATATGGATGTTATTACTTTCCGATACAAAATTGACTAAAGATTGTTCCAAGAACATCTTGATCTGTATCGATTACACCAGTAATTGTTCCAATATGCTCAATAGCTTCTTTGACGTCAATACTTAATAAATCACCGGCTAAATCGCTCTGAATTCCTTTTTTTACATTTTCAATAGCTTTTAAAGCTTCACCCAGTGCGTGATAGTGGCGCGTGTTGTTTACGATTAAGCCGTTATTGTTGCCCAATGATTGAACGGTTTGAATTAATTCTTTTTTGAGTGGTTTTAATGTGTCAATTTCTTTTGTAGAGATTCCCAAACTTACATTCTCAATTTTTGAACTGAGCTGTTGCTGTAGTTTTCTACTAAAGTCTTTGTCGTACCCATTGCGTTCTAAATCAACTTTATTTTGAATTAAGAGTACCTTCAGATCTTCATGGTAGAGTGATTCGAGTTCATCAACTAAAATCGAATCAGCAGTAGTTTTATCATACAGATAGAGCAGTATTCTTGCTTGAGTCACTTTCTCCTTTGCTTTAGCAACCCCTATTGATTCTATAGCATCTTCTGTCTGCCTTAACCCAGCTGTATCAATAAATCGAAACTGAACACCTTCAATAATCAATGTGTCTTCAATGGAATCTCTAGTTGTTCCAGCGATAGGAGAAACAATGGCTTTTTCCTCATTAAAAAGCGCATTGAGCAATGAGGATTTACCCACATTAGGTTTGCCTGCAATGGCAACAGGAACACCTTTTTTGATGACGTTTCCGTAGGCAAAAGAGTCTTTTAGAGTTCGTATTTCTTTATCAAGCTCATTCAATAGAGACTCAAGTTGAGATTTATCTGCAAAATTGACTTCTTCTTCACTAAAATCCAATTCCAATTCAATAAGTGCCTTAAATTGAATTAGTTTTTGTCGTAGTTCTTCCATTCCCTTAGAAAATCCACCACGCATTTGTTGCATTGCTATTCGGTGTGCTTCAGCACTTTCAGAGGAAATCAAATCGGAGACAGCTTCAGCTTGACTCAAATCCATTTTTTTGTTCAGATAAGCCCTAAGAGTGAATTCTCCAGCCTGAGCTGGTAGGATCCCTTCTTCTAAATAAGATGAAATGATGCGTTGTAAAATATAAGGCGAACCGTGACAAGACAATTCGATTACATCTTCACCTGTATAGGAATGTGGCCCTTTAAAAAAGCTTACCAATACTTCATCTACAAGGATGTTGTCATTTTTAAATGCGCCTAAGTAGATTTGGTTTGCCTGGAAATCTTCCCATTTTTTACTTCCCTTGGGGGTGAAAAAGAGTTGTGTTTTTTCAAAAGCGAGGGGACCTGACAACCGAATGACGCCTAGGGCACCGCTTCCTTGTGGGGTTGATAATGCTATGATAGTTCCATCGCTGAGCATAAATTGTATTTATAAATCTTTTGTAAAGGTAGCTCGCTTTTTGTGAAGTCTGTGTTCGTAGTTTTTCCAAAGCATTTGTATGGCAGTATTTTCTTCTAACTCTGGATTGGTTTCCACGATATTGATTTTTCGTTTGTTAAACAGCTTTTGCATTTCATTGAATATGATTGCTGTGATGCCCTTATTTTGATATTCAGGATGGATACCAATCAAATAAAACGAAGCGCGATTGTTTTTTCTAAGTGCATTGACCAAATAGAAAAAATTGAATAGGTTGATTTTACCGTTAATCTTTTTAAGCGCATTGGTAAAAGAGGGCATGGTGATTGAAAAAGCAATTAATTTATCCTTGCTATCTACTATACACTTAATGAAATCTGGGTGTATAAATTTGATATAGCGCTTTTTGTAGTGTTGTATCTGATATTTTTGGATGGGAACATAGGTTTGGAGTTGATTATAGGTTTCACCTAAAAGATCAAACATTTCATCGATATAGGGAAGAATATCATTTTTGTTTTTAAACTCCAGTAATTTAAGTTGATAACGTTCCATGATCAATTTTGAAAAACGCTTCACTTTTTCTGGAGACTCTTCAAAGTCAGCAATTTTGATTTCATACTCAACCCATTTAGCATTGATACTGTAGCCTAGCGCTTCTAAATGCTCTCGGTAATAAGGGGCGTTGTATAAAGTAATCATGGTGTTTTGCTCTTCAAAGCCCTCAATAAGCAATCCTGCTTTGTCCAGGTTTGAAAAGCCCATAGGCCCTTCAATATTTTTTAGCTTGTGAACTTCTGCAAAATTTTCGACTTGTTGGAGCAATAATTTTGAAACCTCTACATCTTCAATCGTATCGTACCAACCAAAACGAACTTTATTTTTCCCAACCTCACTTACTTCAATCCAGTTGACCATGGCACCAATTCTACCCACAATTTCTTTACCTCGATAGGCGAGATAGAAACAAGCATCTGCATTTTGATATACAGGATTGGCCTCAGGATTAATGGTTTCAATTTCTTCCTTGATCAAGGGCGGTACCCAGAAGGGGTTGTTCTTGTATATACTGAATGGGAAACGAACAAAAGCCTCAAAATCTTTTGAACTCTTCACAACTTTTATGGTTAATTGTTGATCCATGGTTATTTTCTTTTCGCTCTGCGATTTCGTGTTTTTTCTCCTTTAGTATTCTTTTTTAATGTTTTTTTAAGTAAACGTTCCTGTTTTTTCAATTCTTTTTCCTGTAGTTCTTCAGCAGAAGTAAAATCTTTGTGAAAGTCCAGTCTATATGAAACTCCAGCATTTAAAAAGAGTTGATGGGGAGTATTTTTTATTGAAGAGCCTAAAGTTGCTTCAATTTGAAAGTCATCATTCCAAAGATAGGCAGCTCCAAGTCGGAATAAGTATTCAGTAAACAAATCGCTCACGCGTCCTTGATGTTCAATGTATACTGACCATAAAGGATCAAGAGTATGAGTTAAAGTAAGGATATAGTCTTTTAAAGGATATTTTGATAAATAGCGGTCGTAAGAAAAGTTGGTAACAAACACCCAAGTTCCAAGAAAATGAGATTGAGTAGCTAGGGTACCTCTTAAATGTAAAAAGGGTTCCTCATCAGGACTAATACCTAGATTTTGAAATAAAACAGGTCTGTAAAGTGTACCAAATAAATTGCCGTAGGGGAAGGGGTTACTCTTTTCAAAGTTTACATTACTACCAAGAGTAATTGAAACTGCAGGTATTAATTCACGAAGCTTAAAGCCATTATTTGCTTTCCAACTATAGGTATTTACCTCGCGTTCTTTTTTAAAGGGATCGTAGATTAAGTATTTTATGCCGATAAAATTTTGCAAAAAACCTCTTTTGGGATATTGAGTTGGGTTACTCAGAATTTTCGAATTTAAGGTCCCACTAATGTATTGGCCTTGATAAGTTAATTCTAAGGTTTCCATCAGCAGTCCCCACCGCAGGGATAGAAATCCAGCACCAGCTCTAAAGGTAGAATTGTTGTAACCAGCATGAGTAGCATTTCTTAAAGCAAATCCAGCCTCAGCTTGAATGACATCCTTACCAACAGCAAATGCACCCATAGAGGCACCTGGTCTGTTTGAATTGATTTGGTCAGTATACTGAGCTTTTAAAGAAAAAGATATTGTAAATATTAAAAGTATAGTTAACCGAAATTGCATACTGCAAATATAAGTGAGATTTGTCTGAAATTTAGAGGACAAAACTATTATTGAGTGATAATTTTTCTACAATAGATGTGAATTGGTTATTTTTGAATTTAAACTACAGCTTTGGGAGCACTCTTCAAATTTTTACTCATTTTTCTAGGAGGTATTTACTTACTCAGATTAATCTCTCCTTTTTTATTCAAACTGATGCTGTCGAGCTTTGTTAAAAAAGCAAATACTCAGGCACAGAAAAAACAATCACCACCCCCAAAAAAAACAAAATCTCCTTCTGATTCCATGGGAGAATATATCGATTATGAAGAACTGGATTGATTCTTTTATAAGGAACAAAGCCTATATCCACGGTATTGTTGTTTTGGGTTTTGCTTTAGTGTCTTTATTGTTCTACTATCCCGTTCTTTCTGGTAAAACTTTATTGCAGTCTGACATTCTTCAATATGAGGGTATGTCCAGGCAGCTAAAAGAACATCGAGCCAAAACAGCTGAGGAAACTTATTGGATTGACAATGCCTATGGTGGAATGCCCACCTATCAGCTAGGTGCACAGTATCCGAACGATTTTTTAAGTCCTATTTACAGTTTTTTTAGAATTTTACCCCGCCCCGCACACATCCTTTTTTTGTATCTATTTGGAGCGTATTTGCTCCTTATAGTATTAAAAATACCCTGGCATACAGCTCTATTCGGTGCTTTAGCCTTTGGATTTTCCAGCTATTTACTAATCATACTTCAAGTAGGACACAATACTAAAGCTCTAGCAGTTAGTTTTTTTCCATTTGTTATTGCAGGTCTTCTCTTACTCTTTAGGCGAGAGTTTTTTTGGGGTGTAGTGTTGACGAGTCTTGCCTTAGGAATGCAAATTCGAGCAAATCACTATCAGATGACCTATTATCTATTGCTGCTTATAGGGTTTTTTGTCTTGGTTTGGGGAATTCAATCGTTTAAAAGAAAAGAGATTTCTTCTTTTTTTCGGGCTTTAGCCTTACTGACTATTTCAGGTTTTCTTGCTTTGGGTTTTAATGCAACTCCACTTTTAGCAACTGCAGAATATGCGGAGTTTAGTACCCGCGGAAAGAGTGAACTCCAATTAAACGCAGATGGAAGTCCTAAAGAGCAAAGCACAGGTTTGGACTACGACTACATTACAGAGTACAGTTACGGCATTTTTGAAAGTTTAAACCTCATTGTTCCTCGAATTCAAGGAGGGGGATCAAGTGAGGATTTAGGAGAACAACACGGAGTATACGATTTCTTAATCAGCAATGGTGTTCGACCTGCTAAAGCCCTGCAATTTTCCGAAAATATACCAACCTATTGGGGCTCTCAACCCATACTTGAAGCACCAGCATATATTGGAGTTTCTGTATTCTTTTTTGCTTTATTAGCGCTTTTTTATGTTCGTTCTCCTCTGCGAAATGCCTTATTGGTTGGGGTGTTATTTTCCTTAATGCTCTCTTGGGGGAAAAACTTTCCCTTTTTAACTGATTTCTTTATTGATTACATCCCTTTTTACAATAAGTTTAGGGCCGTTTCTTCTATACAAGTGGTACTAGAGCTGTGCTTTCCTATATTAGCAGCCCTTGGACTTCAATGGGCGTTAACCCAACAAAATAAATTTGATTTTTCAAGATTTGCAAAGCGTGTAGGAATTCCGATTCTATTTCTAATCTGCCTATTGCTCTTTAAAAGAAGTCTTTCTTTCAGCGGACCGAACGATGGCTACTTTACCGAAATTTATGGGGCAGAGCTAGTTAATGTAATCAAAGAGGCAAGAGTGTCCATATTCCAAGTAGATCTAATTAGGGCAATACTGATCCTTTTGTTTCTCAGTGGATTAGTTGCTTACTATCAATTTAAAAAAGCAAACAAAAACCTGATTTTAATGGTATGTATAGGCGTATTGCTTTTTGACCTCCTTGGTGTTTCCTCGCGATACATCAGTAGAGATAATTTTGTATCACCCTCAAGAGCGTCAGTTCCCTTTCAAATAACTGGAGCAGATCGAGCCATCCAGCAGGATAGCAGTAGGTATCGTGTTTTTGAGCCTCAATTGGGGCTAACGGGTGCCAGAACAGCCTATTTTCATAACAGTTTGGGAGGCTATCACGGAGCCAAACCAAGGCGATTTGAAGAGTTAATTAATTATTACAATACCCATCAGATACCGGCTGTATTGGATTTTTTAAATGTAAAATACGTTTTAGTCAACGACGCTGAAGAAAATTCACTTCAGCCATTGAATAACCCCAATGCGCTAGGTGCTGCATGGGCTGTCGAAAAAATTAAAGTTCTCCCAACTGCTGATGCCTTATTAGAGGCCATGAAAACAACAGATTTCTCATCTCAAGCTTTGGTTCTTGAAAACAGCTTTCCCAACGATATTCCCCTAGAATACAAACGAGATTCCTTGACCACGGTAAATTTGGTTGAAGAAGCTCCTGACCGTCTGGTTTATCAGTTGCAAGCTGAATCAGATCAATTTATCGTTTTTTCTGAAATGTACTATCCCCAAGGATGGACTGCAACAGTAAATGGATTGCAAACCCCTATTGTAAATGTGAATTATGTTCTCAGAGGATTACAAGTGCCTGCCGGTAACTCAACTGTTGAATTTAGTTTTGAACCTGAGGTTGTAGCACAGGGAACAGCGATAAGGTGGGGGAGTTTGATCCTATTTGTATTACTTTTAGGAGGTGTTTATTTTGTTCAATCGCGTTCTCAAAATCAACGAGCCTAGTATATGGGGATCATAGCCAAACAGTCGATCTATAATGTTGTCAGCATCGGTTTTGCGTTTTTGATTGGAGCGATCAATATGGTCTTTTTGTATCCGACTTATCCAGGTAAAGAATTTCAAGGACTAGTCGTTGCATTGTTGGCAAATTCCAATCTAATACAGCCCTTTATTTCCTTTGGAGTTCAGCACACACTGATTAAATATTTTAGCGACTGTAAAACCAAAGTGGAGCGTGACCGTTTACTTTGGTTTGTATTGCTTTTTCCTCTAGTAATTTTAGCACTCATAATTCCACTCTACTCCCAATACAACAGTAGCATACTTGATTTTATTTCAGGGGATGAATCGGTAGGAAGCCGCTTTCCTTTTTTGATACTCTCTATAGCTATCGCAACTGCTTATTTTGAAATATTTTTCAGTTGGTTGCGAGTGCATTTACAATCTGTTTTTGGAAATTTTCTCAAAGAAGTGTATCCTAGATTGTTGACATTTAGCTTGTTGATAGCTTATATTTTTGAATGGATTGACCTCAATAACTTTATTAATTATTTGATTTTTGGCTACTACTTGCGTTTGTTCTGTATCGCTGCTTATAGTTTTTATGTTTACCTGCCTAAATTTCAGTTCCGTCTGCCGTCAAATTTAATTTCAATGCTTCGTTACAGCGCATTGATTTTTCTTTCAGGTGCTGCAGCTAGTTTTATTTTGGATATAGACAAGTCCATGATTTTCGCCATTACCACAGACGAAAACGTAGCCTTTTATGCGGTCGCTCTGTATATAGCTGCAGTTGTTGAAGCTCCAGGTAGGGCGATGTTTCAAATTACCAGCCCTTTAGTCGCTACCGCATTGAATAGCAATGATTTGAATCGATTGGAAGCCTTGCTGAAAAAGAGTAGTACCAATTTAATGGTTGTCAGTGGTCTGGCTTTTTTAATCATCAACTTAAACCTAATAGATTTTTACGAGATCATTAACCAAGAAGGTTATGCTTCTGCATTTAGTATCGTTATTATTGTTTCTCTAGGAAAATTTTTTAGCATGTCTATGGGTTGCTTGAATAACATCATTAGCAATTCAAAATATTACGCTTATGTGTTTTGGTTTTCTGTGAGTTCAGCGGTGCTGGCTGTAGTTTTAAACTATTACTTTATCAATGCTTACGGTATTATTGGTGCTGCTCTAGCTACATTAATCGTTATTGTATTCATCAATATTTGTAAAATTCTACTGATTTATGCAGTCTATAAAATTCATCCCTACAATAGTAAATCCCTAAGTATAGTGCTAAGTATATTTTTGATTTATGGCATTATTTATTCAATCCCAACATTAATACATCCTTTCCTTTCTATTGCGATTAGAAGTTTACTGATAGTTAGTCTTTTTATGATTCCTCTTTTCCTCTTTCGATGGTCCTCAGATATCCAAGCTTTGATTGAGCGATTTAAAAAAATATTTTAAAAATTTAAAAGGGATTTACGCGAGTTTTTTCGAGAGGTATTTTCCAGTATGTGAATTTTCTAAACGCGCAATATATTCTGGGGTTCCTTGCCCCACCAGATAGCCTCCTTGGTCTCCCGCTTCAGGGCCCAAATCAATAAGGTGATCTGCACATTTTATGAGTTCGAGATTGTGTTCTACTACAACTATAGAATGTCCGCGTTCAATCAGCGCATTAAATGAAGCAATTAATTTTTGTATGTCGTGGAAATGAAGTCCAGTGGTAGGTTCGTCAAAAATAAAGAGTACTTTTTCTTTGGTTGTACCCTGACTGATAAATGAGGCGAGTTTGATTCGCTGAGCTTCCCCACCAGAAAGTGTAGCAGAGGATTGTCCCAAGGTTACATAACCCAATCCTACATCTTGAAGCGGTTGTAATTTTTGGATGATTTTTTTTACTTGATGCTTTTCAAAAAAGGCAATGGCTGAATCAACTGTCATGTCCAACAATTGATCTATAGAGACGTCGTTAAATTTCACTTCTTGAATCTCCTTTTTAAATCGTTTGCCTTTACAGTGCTCACATTCTAAAACGACATCGGCCATGAATTGCATCTCAATGGTAATCGTTCCTTCTCCTTTGCAGTGTTCACAGCGACCACCATCGACATTAAAGGAGAAATGCTTGGGTAAATATCCTCGGTGCTTTGATAATTTGTTGGAAGCAAAAAGAGCTCTAATTTCGTCGTAGGCCTTAATATAGGTTACTGGATTGGATCTAGACGATCTACCAATGGGGTTCTGATCTACAAATTCCACACTTTTCAGAGTGTCTAAATCTCCTCCCAAGCTAGTGAATGAGCCAGGTTTATGGCTGTAGATATCGAATATTCGCAATAGGGCAGGATAGAGGATTTTTTTGACTAAACTCGTTTTACCACTTCCTGAGACCCCACTGACTACTGTTAAACACCCCAAAGGAATCTCAATATTGATGTTTTTTAAGTTGTGTTCTCGCGCTCCCTTGAGCTTTAATTTTTTACTGCTTTTCCTTCTTTTCTTTGGTAGCTCTATTTCTAGATTACCGTTGAGGTAATCTGAGGTAAGCCCTTTGCTTTTTAAAATCTTTTTAAACGGTCCTTGAGCAACAATTTCACCACCGAAGGTTCCTGCTTCAGGTCCGATATCTACGATATTATCTGCAGCCTCCATGATATCTTCGTCGTGTTCAACCACGATTACAGTATTGCCTAAGTTCCTTAAGTTTTTAATGACTTCAATCAGCTTTTGGTTGTCCCTGGAATGCAAACCTATCGAGGGTTCATCGAGTATATACATCGATCCAACCAAACTGCTGCCTAAGGAAGTGGCCAGTTGAATCCGTTGAGACTCACCGCCTGACAAACTGTTGGAACGACGATTGAGTGTCAGATATCCCAAACCAACTTCTTGCACAAAAGAAAGTCTACTGTTTATTTCTTTTAAAAGCCTACTTGCAATTTCAGTATCGTATCGATCCAATTTAAGTTTACTGAAAAACACTGCAAGTTCATCAATTGAGATTTGGAGTAATTCAGGTAAACTTTTACCGGCTATTTTGACATATTCCGCAGCTTCTTTAAGCCTGGACCCCTTGCAGAGATTACACGAAGTTTTCCCTCTGTAACGTGAGAGCAATACTCGGTTTTGAATCTTATAATTTTTAGCCTCAATTTTTTTGAAAAACCCGTGTATACCAGTGAAATAGGAGTTGCCATTCCAAACTAAGTCTTTTTGCTCCTTAGACAGTTCAAAATAGGGTTTGTGAATGGGAAAGTCGAAGCGATAGGCTTGATCAATGAGCTTAGAATAGAACTTACGCATCCCTGTTCCTCTCCATGGTACAATGGCATGATCGTAAATTGAGAGGCTGGTATCTGGGACTACCAGCTCTGGGTCTATGCCGATGACATCACCAAAGCCCTCACAGCTAGGACAGGCACCTAAAGGATTGTTAAAGCTAAAAAGATGGACATTGGGTTGAATAAAATCCATACCGTCCAATTCGAATTTATTTGAAAATTCAATTCGCTTTTCATCTTTTAAACGCAATAGGGAACAATAGCCTTTTCCTTCGTAGAATGCCATTTCTACTGCATCTGCAATTCTATTGTAAAAATCTTCTTCGTGTCGAACTACCAGACGATCGATCACTAAATCAAACCCTGCTTTTGGAGCTTCACTTAGACTGTCTAAAGAAAGTGTTTTGCCCTGATCGTAAATACGAGCAAAGCCTTGCTGTATAAATATTTTGATTTTATCTTCTATACTGCGATCGCCATCTTTTTTTACTGGGGAGAGCAACAGTAGTTTGTCACCTGTCTCTAGCTTTTTAATCTGCTTAACCACATCGGTAACGGTATCTTTTTTTACTTCTATGTTTGAAACAGGGGAGTAGGTCTTCCCAATTCGTGCGTAGAGGAGTTTAATGTAATCGTAAATCTCTGTCTTGGTACCAACGGTAGATCTAGGATTTGAGGTGTTCACTTTTTGTTCAACGGCTATAGCTGGAGCCAGACCTTTGATAAAATCCACTTTAGGCTTACTCAATCTTCCCATAAACTGACGTGCATAGGATGAAAGACTTTCAACATATCTTCTTTGCCCTTCTGCATACAGGGTATCAAAAGCTAAAGAGGATTTCCCCGAGCCAGACAAGCCAGTCATCACCGTTAATTTATTTCGGGGAATCACTAAATCTACATGTTTTAAGTTGTGTAGATGGGCTCCCTTGATGATGATGTTTTGTTTCGGATCGACATCCAAAATATTTTTCATAGCGCTTTTAAAAAGGGGACAATTTACAATTTTTAAGCTGTAACTCCTGCGAGATTGAGTATGGATCTACTGAAAATATTGATTTTTGGAGTGTTTGTTTTTTTTGAAAAAAAGAGCTTAAAATGATACATTAAATAAAAAATGTATATTTGTGTAGCAAACACTATGCGTATAAAATAAAATTACTCAAGGAAATTTCGATTTTTCAACGGCTACTGGCCCAAGTAATTTTATTTATGAAAACAAACTCAACTACCATTCCAGATTCTCTATTAGTCAAACAGTACATTGATGGTTCTGAGTTGGCATTGGAAAACCTTATCAATCGACACCAGGCCCGAGTTTTTAATTTTATCAACTCCAAAGTGCAAGACCGCGATACTGCAGACGATATTTTTCAAGATACCTTTATTAAAGTTATCAAAACAATTAAAAATGGTCAATACAATGAAGAGGGTAAATTTCTTCCTTGGATTATGCGTATAGCTCATAATTTGGTGATCGACTTTTTTAGAAAAAACAACCGTATACCTAAAGTGAGAAACACCGAAGAGTTTGATATTTTTCAATTCATCTCGGACAATTCTCCAAATGCTGAACACAGCATGGTGCAAGATCAAGTAGTAAAAGATTTACAAAAACTGGTTCAGGAGTTACCAGATGACCAAAAAGAGGTTTTGATTATGCGTTTATACCGAGACATGAGCTTTAAGGAAATTGCAGAAAATACTAATGTCAGTATCAATACTGCGCTTGGGAGAATGCGTTATGCCATCATCAATCTCAGAAAGTTGATCGAACAAAATCAGATTATTTTAAATACCTAAGCAATTTTTTGTCTTTTTTGCCGTTTAAAGAGAAAATAAGCATTTAATGGCAAAAAATTACTCTTCTAATACATCATTGGAGCCTAAAACAAACCAACCACGAAAAATCGTTGTGGATCGTATTTTGGCCTTTTCAAAAGCATATACTAGAGCGCAAAAAAAGTCTTCTGCTTTAGATTTATTAAAAAATTAGTCTATTTATAGTAAGCTTTTAAAACAGACTTACGGCCTATAGTTTTTGTAATAATATCTTTTTCTATATCCCAGCCTCGAGCAGGACTGTACTCGCGTCCATACCAAATAATTTGTAAGTGAAGATCATTCCATTTTTCTTTTGGGAATAATCTTTTGGCATCCCGTTCAGTTTGTACCACATTTTTTCCGTTTGAAAAACCCCAGCGATACATCAGTCGTTGTATATGAGTATCTACAGGAAAGGCTGGAACGCCAAAAGCTTGAGCCATAACAACACTAGCTGTCTTATGGCCAACTGCAGGCAAGGCTTCCAAGGCTTCGAAATCCTGAGGAACTAAGCCTTGGTGTTTTTCTAGTAAAATTTTAGATAAGCCGTGTATCCCTTTAGATTTCATTGGTGACAATCCAACAGGGCGAATGATATCTCGAATTTCCTCCACTGTTAGTTTTACCATTTCAACTGGAGTAGATGCCCTAGCAAAAAGTAAAGGAGTAATTTGGTTTACCCTGACATCTGTACTTTGAGCAGAGAGCAGTACGGCTATTAGCAGCGTATAAGGATCCTTATGATCTAAGGGAATGGGAATCTCTGGATATAATTTTTCCAAAGTTTCCATGGCAAAAGCGACTTTTTCTTTTTTTGTCATCGAGATTTTTTATCTTCGAAAATACAAAACGCCATGAATTATGAACACATTAAAAGCAGGAGATAAAGTACCTCCATTTACCGTAAAGGATCACCTAGGCAATACACAATCCTTAGATAAATACAAGGGTTCTAAAGTGGTTGTTTTTTTCTATCCTAAAGCAAATACACCTGGCTGTACTGCTGAGGCTTGCGATTTAAGAGACCATTATTCCGAATTGACAAAAGCTGGATACGTACTTTTGGGAGTTAGTGCAGATACTGTAAAGGCACAAAAGAATTTTGTTGATAAATTTGATTTTCCTTTTCCCTTGCTCGCTGATACTGAAAAAGAGGTCATCAATGCATTTGGTGTTTGGGGACTAAAAAAGTTTATGGGTAAAGAATACGATGGTATCCACCGTAAAACCTTTATCATAGATGAAGAGGGAATTGTAGAACGTGTAATTGATAAAGTCAAGACCAAAGAACACGCTGCCCAGATTTTAGAGTAGACGCAATATATTTCGTAAACGCACCCCATTTGTTGTTGACTACAGATTCTGCATCCATAAGATCGAGTAGTTCGTCTGCTATATTATCACTGAGTTCCAAATGTGTGGAAAAGCCGACACAGGAGGCGTTAATTTCACCTAAAATGTATTTGTCCTTTCCCGTTTTTTTGTCTGTATCGAGTATAAAGTCTGCAGTCCAAATCAAAGGGATGTCGTAATTCCCAAGCTTTTCTCTAATTATAGGGACCATGCCTTCGGCAAGTTGGACCAAATCAGGCCACTTTTCTGGGGTATCGTAGCGGTATTTTGCACCAGAAAATAAGGTTGCTGAAAAAGCATCTTTAGATGAAGAAGGCTTTTTATGAACTACATTCATTACTTTGTCTCTGAGCATCAGTATGCGGATTTCTCCTTCTTTAATTCGCTCCAGAAAAGGCATATCGACTATCATACGACTATTCCCCTCAAGATATTGGATACAAAACCCTAAAAAATCCTGTAAGATTTTGGTTTCTGTATGATTGTCTTTGGCTTCAGTAAGCTTTAATTCGGCATCCAAGGGAATTGCTCCTTGGTATTTTTTTGGATTTTTAAGTTCAACACGCCAGATGCCTTCCCCTGTCGATCCACGGTTTTGTTTTAATACTCGAACCCCTTTTTTTAAACTTTTTGGGAAGTGTTCCTTAAGTTCGTCAAAAGAGTAATACGTATAGATATCATCTCGGACTATAGCCGTCCCCTTAAGTCGTTCTATGGAGTTTTTTGCTCCATAAGTTACCATAGCATCAGGATGAGGGAGCCCCTCAATACCGTTAGCTACTAATTCTCTTAACATTTGAAAATAGCCTGTCTCATCTTTTAAGTTTCCAGGGTTCACCCGACTGATATAAGCATCTGCTTTTTCATGAGTATAGCGGTAAATTTCACCGCGGTCTTTGTCCTGATAAAAAATGATTTCGGCGGTCCAGCCTCTTTTTTTAAGTGAGTCAATGATGGGTTTTGAATCTCTTCGGAATCCATAAGGTCCTTTGTCAGAGCCACCTCTGACTTCGAAAATAATAACGTGCTTTTTCATGTAGGTTAATTTATTTTGATAAGATTTTGACGGAATTAATTTAAACCACAGAGGACATCACTCCTACAGACACTCCAATGATGGCCAGAAGAACAGCAATGAAATAAAATCCTAAAACAACTATTGTTAAGATTCCTGTAAGTTGCCAATAAGATTTAAAATGCTTGAGTCCGGCTTCTAATAAAATATCGTCACTGTTGTTGAGAGCAGATTTAAGACGAACTGAAAAGCGATAGAGGTACAGATAGAGTATAAAACAGATTACTGCGATTAGGAGATAAAATACAGAAACAAAGCTAGTGGCTCCTATCGGTATTGGACTGCTGCTTGTAAATTCAGAGCTAAATTTACTAAGTGCACTTATTATAGTGCTAAAAAACAAAGCAAAAAGTGCTAGTAAACCGCAAAAAGCGAAACCTACTATTGATAAAAAGTAGGTCCATTTTTGAGTGGTGTTAAGGTAATTTAATGCTAGAGGGCTAAGTTTTATTTCTGAGCTCATAAGATTGGGTTTTAAGTATTGGCAACCCAAAACTATTATTTGCACTCAAAAGGAATAAAAGAACAGTTTGGGGCTGTTCGATAAAAGTACTAAAAATCCGATAAAGTAAAAAGTCTGTAATTATGACTGATAACCAAACATATGAGTCTTTTTGATCATTTCAGCTATACCAACAGGTAGGTCTTCTTCCCAGCCTTTTTCATCCTTCTTTATTCTTTGAAGGATCTCTCTAGAAAAGATGTTAAGATAATCTTCTTCGTAATCAAAAATATCGACGATTTTACCGTTGTATTTGAAGAATTTATAGAAGTCCTTCATGCGTGGGTGGAGTTTCAGATTATTGCTGTCAATGATGTCACCTGTTTCCTCATTTCGCATAGGATAAAGGTAAACTTTGAGGTTGTTGTAGAACATTTTTCCAAATGCCTCGAGTATTCCACCACTCAGGTCCTGATAATACTGTTCATCAAAAATCTCTACAAAGTTATTGACACCCATAGCAAGACCCACTTGCTTTTTGGTGTAATGAGAAAAATAATCAACCAGTCTGTAGTATTCTTTAAAGTTTGAAATCATTACTGTATGGCCGAGTGAACAGAGGAGTTTGGCACGGTCCATAAAGTCTTTTTCATCAATCTCTCCTTGAGCCCTAAGATTGGAGAGGGTAATTTCAAAAATGACCTCAGTTTTGTTTCCATCTACATTTTCTTCCTTGGTAAAAATCTCATAAGATTTTTCTAGCATATCGATATTGACTCTGGTAACCGGTCTAAAGCTACCTCGTAAGGCGAGAATATTTTTTTTGTATAGTACACGCGCAGGGAGTACATTGTTACCATGAGGATCAAACATTACAGCTTCAGTCATGCCATTTCGAATCAGTTGTAGGCTCATCAGGCGATTGTCAACGGTCTTAAACTGGGGTCCGGAAAAATTAATGGTATCTATTTCTATAGCATCGCTATCGATACTGTCGTAAAGGTAACGCAAGAGTTTTTTGGGATTGTGATGCTTATAAAAGGCACCATAGACAAGATTAACCCCCATAAAACCTAAAGCCTCTTGCTGAAGACGTGCCTCAGTTTGGTGAAAACGAACGTGCAGTACTATTTGATTGTAGGCCCCTTCAGGTTCAGTTTGAAAACGAATACCCATCCAACCGTGACCTTTGAACTTTTTGGCGAAATCAATGGTAGCCACTGTATTGGCAAGGGTAAAAAACATTTTATTGGGTTGGTCTTCTTTAGGAATCCGTTTTTTGAGAAGACGCATTTCATGTGTCATCATCTTGTCTAATCGGGTTTCCGTAACGTAGCGTCCGTCGGCTTCTTCCCCATAAATGGTATCACTGAAGTTTTTGTCGTAAGCACTAATCGTTTTTGCGATGGTACCAGAGGAACCACCCACTTTAAAAAAATGACGGGCAACCTCTTGTCCAGCTCCTATTTCAGCAAAAGTTCCGTAGATGTATGGGTTGAGATTGATTCGAAGCGCCTTGGCTTCAATGGAAGGTTTGTTATCGAAACCGTGATCTCCTTTAATTGTGACGCTCATTCTTTATTTTGTTATCCCAAAAATACAAAGTTCCATGGTATGTAAAAAGCAAAACGGTACCTTTGTTCAAAGATGTTGAAAATTCAATTTTTAGGCACTGGAACTTCTCAAGGCATACCGATTATAGGAAGCATACATCCGGTCTGTTTGAGCGAAAATCCAAAAGATAAAAGACTCCGAGTCTCAGTTTTGATTCAATGGGAAGATACCAGTTTGGTGATCGACTGTGGACCTGATTTTCGACAACAAATGCTGCGAACCGAATGCAGCCATTTAGACGGTATTTTATTTACCCACGAACACGCTGATCATACAGCAGGTTTGGACGACATACGTCCTTTTTTCTTTCGCCAAGGAGATATTCCTGTTTATGGAAGTAAGCGAGTTATGGACAATTTAATGACTCGTTTTGGGTATATTTTTTCCTCTGAAAACAAATACCCAGGAGCCCCTTCAGTAGCTCAAAATATCATCAGCGCTCAAACTCCCTTTGAGTTTAAAAATAAAACCATAATACCTGTGGAAGTTTTTCACAATACCCTCAGCGTTATGGGGTTTAGAATCGATAACTTTTGTTATTTGACTGATGTTAAAACCATAGCCGAGGAGGAGCAACAAAAATTAAAGGATCTCGATGTTTTAGTTTTAAGTGCGCTTAGAATTGAACCTCACCCCAATCACCTTAATCTTGAAGAAGCATTGGCGATGATTGAAAAGATTCAGCCCCAAAAAGCTTATTTGACTCATATCAGCCATTTGATGGGTTTTCACGATGAAGTGAGTAAAGTGCTTCCAGAAAATGTTTTCCTAGCCTATGATACTTTAACTGTAACCTCCAATTGAGTACTATGAAATTTAAAATTGTCTTTTACCTCTTTTTATTTGTATGTATCATCTTATTTTTTCAGCTGATCAATACCAATAAAATTTTAAATCATCAAGACAGTTTGATTCAAAATCAAAACAGCTTACAACTTCGCCTAAAAGATTCACTGTCTAATTTAAAAGCTAGCTTAGATGTAAAAAAGTATTTTAGCTTAGATGGAGACCAGGCAACCAAAACTGAAGTTGAGGCTGTTAAGACAGATTTGATGGCGTTTAATGCGCAAGGAGGTTTAGGGGAATTGGTAAGCAATCTTCCTGAAGAACGCTTTTTGATTGACAACATTCAAGTTGTAAATACCGAATGGATTTTAATTGGATTTCGCTCTAGTCAGCATTGGGGTCAAGCCTTTTTGACCTATAAAAAAGGGAAAAATGGATATAACTTTAAGACTTTAGAATCCGTAGTAAATCCACTATAAATTTGTCTTGTCAAGCCAAGCGAGCATCAGTGTAAAATTTTCCTGAGAGACATTATGTCCATCTTTAAACTCGTGATAAGTAATTGCTTGGTGGGCGTTACTCAAGGGGAGTACAGTGGTTCTTGGAAGATTGATAGGGATGATCTGGTCGTTGATGCCGTGACTGGCATATGCAATAAAATTAGGTGGAGAGCTGCTGTCAACACTTTCGTGAACCATACCGCTTAAAGCTACAATTCTTCTTATTTTATCGGAGTGGTGGTAAGCAATTGCCCAACTCAATATAGCTCCTTGGCTGAACCCCAACAGACTGATATCATCAGCATCCAGCTTGTGAATTTTAATGAGTTCATCTATCGTATCAACGATCAATTGTACTGCACTCCAGGCCGCTTCAACTTCTGAGGTTACAGCCCCTGAGGGATCCATTTGAAGGGGATACCACGCATAACTGTTAGGACCTATAGTTAAGGGAGCCTGTATAGCAATTACAGTATGGTCTTTGGGTAAATAAGGTGCAAAGCTAAATAAATCGTCTGCATGGCTGCCGTATCCGTGAATCAAGATTATGGCAGGTGAAGTTGCTTTTTCAGAGGCGCTTGCGTTTTGAATGCGATATTCAAGCATTTAGGATGGATTAATTGTTGAGTTGAAGTGTGTTACCTCTTAAACTGCCATATACTTTTCCTTTAATCGTACTACCGAGAAAAAGACAGTTTTTAGAGGTTGAGTGTAAATCAGATTTTTCTAGTGTACTGCTTCCTTTGGGTGAAAACAAAGTGAAATCTGCTGTTTCACCAAGTTCAAACCCGCTGTCTTTTATTTTAAAAGCTTTTTTACCTCGTGTCAAAAATGAAATGACCTTGACTAAAGGGAAGTAGTTGAGTAAGATTCCAAAAGAAGCTTCTAGTCCAATACTGCCTTCTTTCGCACGAACAAACTCCAAATCTTTGAGTTCGGGATTTAGGGGTTGGTGGAGGCTAGTGACCATATCAATGGTTCCATCCAAAAGACCCTCCCTAAGCGCCCGCTGATCTTTACTGCTCCTCAGGGGAGGGATAATTTTAAAATTCGCATCAAAATCCATGAGATCCTCCTCAGTGGCGTGTAAATGTGCAACAGCAACGCCACAGCTTATCTTAAGTCCTTTTTTCTTTGCGTTTCTGATCAATTCTACACTTTCAGCAGTCGAAATATAGGGAATATGCATCCTCCCTTGAGTGTATTCTAAAAGCTGAATATCACGAGCTAGTGTACTTGTTTCTGCTATATGCGGTATGGCTTTAAGCCCGAGATTTGTACTTACCTCACCTTCGTGCATCTGACCGCCATTACTCAGATTAGAGTCGAGGGGATAAGCTTGAATCAGGCCGTCAAAACTTTGAACATAATCCAGTGCTATCCGCAACAAGTTGGGGTTTTTAAGTGTGGTATTAAAATCACCAAAGGCAATTGCACCTGCTTTGTGCATTTCAAAAAGAGGAGCTAGGTTTTCTCCCCTAGAGGTCTCTGAAAGTGAAGCACTGATATGCAGTGCAGTGGTTGAGCCTTGTGACTGTTGGAGTAGATGACTGACGTCTGTTAAAGAATCTAAAGCTGGATGGGTGTCTGGATTGAGTACAATATGGGTAAACCCACTTTTTGCAGCGGTAAGCAAACCGTTTGCTAGGGTTTCGCGCTCCTCATAACCAGGCTCTCCAAATGAAACACAAGGATCAAACCAACCGGATGAAAGATGAAGGTCTTTTTTGTCGATAACAATTGCGTCTTCGACTTTGATCTGATCTTCTATCTGGGTGAGTAACCCATCGATAACCAACACATCCTTTTTTTGATTGTGAAAAGGACTCTTTTCATTAATTAAGGTTGCGTTTTTAAAAAGTATCTTCATTTAAATCAGATCCGTACAAAAGTATAAACAATTTTGAAAACATCAGACGCTTGTTAGCTCAAATTGAAATTGATCTTTAGTCGATTTTTGTGCCAATCTGTTTATACCCTCATCACTTACTTGCAGTACTCGAGGATAGCCACCCGTAGTTTGAGCATCTCGCATTAATATTGCCAGAGTGCCGTCAGGAGTGCACTGAATAGTGCCGGGCAGCAAGGGTGCCGTCCAAATAGAGGGTAGCTCATGCAGTAGTTTTTCCACTAAAACATAGGCCATTCTTGAGTTTTTATTGCTAATAGTAAACACTTGCTTTGTCAGTTGATCTTGTGCTTTTTTAGGGAGTAAATAAAATTCAGGCCCTTTATAAACAGGGATGGTATCGGTTTCATTGCTTTCTGTTAAAGTAAGTCGCGCTCCTTTTTTAAGATTTAAATCAACTTTGTCAATTGGAATTAATTTGGTTTTACTGATCGTTGCTTCTGGCGTAATTCCCAAATACTGACTCCTACTGTTGAGTATTTCAGGGTTTTTAAATCCTCCTGCAACTGCCAGATAAGTTCGTTTTCCTTGGTGGGCATTACCAAACTGCAAGAGGTCGTTTTCTTTGATTTTAATTGCTGTAAAGTTGTTGATGGGTTTTTCGTTGAGTTTAGCATTCATATCCGCCCCAGCTAGAGCAATAGCGGTCGATTGGTGAAAGAGTAGTTTGGGTCCCTTAAAGCTCATTTCAAGTACCGCACTATGTTTGTGATTGTTCAGAAGACTATTTGCCATTTGCATGGCAGCTTGATCCATTGCACCACCAATTGGGATACCGGTGTTTTGCATGCCAAAACGACCTAAATCTTGGATGCTGCTGTGAATACCGGTTAGGAGAACCTCAATCATAAGGGTTTTATTTTAAGGGTTCCCTGAGCTCTTTGCTTTTCCAATTCCAAATAGTCAGATTTTGAGATGGATAGAAATTGAATTGAATCCCCTGCTTTTGCAAAACAAGGATTTTTCTTTTTAGGTTCAAATAGGGGGTATGGAGTTTTCCCAATAAGATGCCATCCCCCAGGGCTTTCTATAGGATAAATCCCAGTTTGCTTTCCGCCGATACCGATACTTCCTCGGTCTACTCGAGAAGCTGGTCTCGCCTTTCTTCTGCACTCCAGTACTTTTGGCAACCCACTTAAATATAAAAAACCAGGTAGGAATCCTATAAAATTCACTTGATAGCTCGCTGAAGTATGCTCTCGTACCAAGCTTGCTGTACTGATATTGAGTTGGTTTGCAAGTGACTTTAAGTCAGGAGCCATACTCTCTTCATAGCACACGGGTATTTGCCATATTTTCTGTTTTGTGAAAGAATAATGAGAAAGCGAATCAAAAAGTAAACACAAACTGTTTGGATAGTCATTTATATAATGAATTTCACAGTTGTGATAGAGCATTAGGGAGCAGTAGCCTTGAGTGATTTGAGAGACTTCCTTAAACTCCTTTAAAATGGCTTTTTGAAAACCAATAAGCAGTTTCAGAAGGCGTGGGTTGGGTTCTGTATCCCACTCTAGGACAGCCACCTTTGGATGGATGATAAAAAAACGAAAAGGAAGCGCTTTTTCCATTTTATGTTTCATTTATTTCTAAATAGCTCAGTGCACTTTTTAATAAACTTGCCGCATTTGGATGATCCCCATGTACACAGAGTGTTTTCGCATCTAGAGGAATCCAATTGCCATTAATTGAGTACACCCCCTTGTTTTGTGTCAGATTTTTAATCCTACGGTATATTAATTTGGAATCATTGAGTACGGAATTAGGTTCTGAGCGAGTAAGTAATTGTCCGTTGCCTTGATAGGCACGGTCAATAAATGCTTCATTCCAATACTCTATACCTTTTTTATCAGCGAGTTTTGCTAAGTATCCTTTAGATGAGGTAAAGATGATCACCTCTGTACCTACAGACTCAATAACTTCCAAAAAAATACCTGCAACCTCCTCTTTATTAATACAATCGTGATACAATGCACCATGAGGCTTGATATGGTTTAGTTTTTCTAAAGGCAATTGTTTAAGCAGTAGTGAAAGCTGTTGTTCTATACTTTGGTAAAGCTCTTTTTTATTTATTTTCATAGTACGCCTACCGAAGTTAATTGGGTCTGGATAAGAGGGATGAGCACCGATAAGAACCTGATGTTTTTGAGCAAGTTCAATGGTCTTTTTAATCTCGAGTTGATTCCCTGAGTGACCTCCACAAGCGATATTACAGGCCTGAATAAAAGGCATAAGACCCGCATCGTCACCCATTCCTTCTCCTACATCTGCATTGATATTAAACTTGATATCCATCAAAAAAATTGAAATACTGAACCCAGTGTTCTCACACTTAAAAATAGAGAAATTATTACAATCAAAAATCCAAATAGATTTTGGTACCAATTGTTTTTTGATTTACCCAACCAAGAAGCTTTATTCATTATCCACAAGAGAATAGCCGCAATTATGGGGAGTAGTATACCATTGGCGATTTGAGCAAATTGGATGATGAGTATGAACTTTAGACCAGTAGAAGCAAGTAACATTCCAAAAAGTATGACAATTGCCCAACTGCGTCTAAAAGAGCGAGATGTTAAATCCGTACTCCAGCCAAAACACCCGCAAACCACATAAGCTGCTGCTAAAGGAGCAGTGATTGAACTTGTAATTCCTGCGGCAAATAAGCCGATCGAAAGCAAATATTTAGCTCCTTCACCAAAAATAGGAGCCAAGCCTAAAGCCAAGTCGGCTGCGTTGTTTATTGTGGTTGCTTCAACACCAGCAGCCGTTATGATGATGCTCATGGATATCAATCCACCAAGAGTTAATGCAATCAACATATCCTTAATAGCAAAAGGAAGATCTGCTTTTGATGACCATTTTTCACGAACTAACTCAGTGTGTAAAAACAAATTATAGGGCACTATGGTGGTACCTACCAATCCTATTATACTCAATAAGCCAGACTCAGGAGTTGAAAACCGGAAAAGGCCAGAAAAAATTTGAGCTAATGAAGGTCTAGTGGCAACGGCAGTGACCAAAAAAGACAAGCTCATGATGACTACCAAAAAAATAAGGCTGCGTTCTAGAATTTTATATTTCCCTATCCAAAGTAATGTTGCAGCGATAAGACCGATAAGGATAGGGTATAGCTTGAGATTTAAAACCGAACTTTCAAAACTAAAGCTACCGATTAAAGTTTCTAAACCCAAGGCAGCACCACTAATATTTCCTGCTTCATAAGCCGTATTACCAATCATTATAGCTCCAAAAATGAGAATCAATACAAAATTACGTGCCCAAGGAAGTTCAATTTCCTCCCTGATTACCCCTATAATACTTTTTCTGCCTATGATTCCAATTCGAACTGCCATACCTTGAAGAACAATTGCTGCACCTATCGACAAAATAATAGCCCAAAGCAGTTGGAAGCCAAACGCTACCCCCACTAAAGTACAGAGTGTGACTGTTCCAGGACCGATAAAGGCTGCTGCCACTAAAGGACCGGGACCAATATTTTTTAAAAAACGTCTTAACATTAGGGGTTTTGTGTTAAAGGTAGCTTACTAAACAAAGCTATACAAGTTTACTGCATTTCCTTTAGATTATTTCATCCCTTCAAATACCCCCAAACCAAATAGGGCATAATCGTACTTTACGGGGTCTTCAGGGTCAAATCCCCGTAGACTTAAATCCAGTTCCTCAACTGCTTTTTGATCGTTTTGTTTGCGATTGAGTAAACCCAAACTTCTGGCAACGTTTCCGCTGTGAACATCAAGTGGACATGAAAGTTGAGCAGGAGTGAGGCTTTTCCAAAGACCAAAATCCACTCCGTTTTTAGCATCTCTAACCATCCATCTTAAAAACATATTGATGCGCTTAGCTGCCGAGCCTTTTAAGGGGTCTGCAACATGTTTTTCAGTTCGCTTTTCATGTTTTAATTCAAAAAAAGAATTTCTGAATTCGTGTATGTTTTGATCAAGGCGTTGATTGCCTAATGCTTTTGAAAAAGCAGCTTCCAAACCCCCATGACGGGTATAAAGTTGTCGTAAGGCTTTAATAAAATAGCGAAGATCAGTACTGTTAAAAGTCCGATGTACAAAAGAATTAAAAGAGTCTAGATCCGCTGGTTTGTGCTCCATGACAAAATGGTAAGGGTCATTACCCATCAGTTCTAACATGCGCATTCCACTCTTAATAATGCTAAGTCGATTGCCCCAAGCAATAGAAGAAACTAAAAAACCACTGATTTCTACATCCTCTTTTTTTTGAAAGAGGTGTGGTATTTGGATGGGATCTTGTTCCAGAAAATGAGGCTGCTCATAAGTAGCTGCCTTGTGATCTAAAAAGTCTTTGAGTTCTTTTGTATTCAAACCTTTATTGCTCCGTCTATGATGCTGATACTGCGGTCCGCTCTTTTTGCCAACTCTTTGTTATGGGTGACAATTACAAAACTGCATTGCTGCTCTTCACGTAATTCAAAAAATAAATCGTGGAGCTGATCTGCATTTTCCGAATCCAGATTTCCGCTAGGTTCATCGGCGAATATGATCTTTGGATCATTGATCAAAGCCCTGGCTACAGCAACACGTTGCTGCTCGCCTCCTGAGAGTTGCGTAGGTCGGTGATTTGCTCGATCCTCAATTCCTAATCGTTTTAATAGCGCCAAACCTTTTTTCTCAGCTGCCTCAGTGTCCGAACCGGCAATCCAGGTGGGCAAACAGACATTTTCTATGGCTGTAAACTCGGGGAGTAATTCGTGAAATTGAAAGATAAAACCCATATTTTGATTCCTAAACAATGACAACTCTTTATCTCCAAGTTTGGTAGTGTCAGTTCCGTTTAAAAATACATGACTATTGGGATCAGTATTGGGGCGATCTAAAGTACCTAAAATATGAAGTAATGTTGTTTTCCCTGCTCCTGAAGGACCCACTATAGTGACAATTTCTTTCTCATTGATCTCTATATCAATCGATTTTAACACGGCGAGTTCACCGTAGTTTTTAGAAATTTGAACAGCCTGTAGTAGTGGTTTCATAGAACGCACCAAATTTAATTCTTTTTTATTCATCTATTCAGACTCTTTCTAAAGATTAAACAAACGTTTAGAGAATGAGCGATAAAAGCACTGATTAGATCAAATAGACGATACAATACTGTGATATACAGAGGAGTTTTTATATATTTGTTTAACTTAATAAAAAAAAAGTTGATCAAAACTATATATTTAGCTGGAGGTTGTTTTTGGTGTACGGAGGCTGTTTTTCAGAGAATCAAAGGTGTGCAAAGCGTTATGCCAGGTTATATTGATGGTAAAATAAAAAACCCTGCATACCGAGAAGTTTGTACAGGGAGAACAGGTCATACCGAGGCAATTTCGATTGAGTACGACGAGGGTCAGGTTCAACTGACTGATTTGCTCTTGATTTTTTTTAACACCCACGATCCAACCACATTAAACCGACAAGGAAACGACGTAGGAACCCAGTACCGATCCGGTATTTATTTTACTGATATAGAGCAAAAAGAAATTGCTCAAATGGTAATCAAGCAACTGACTAAAGAAGCAGTTTTTAAAGACAAGATTGTGACTGAGCTGAAAGAGGCCACACCCTTTTATGAAGCTGAACAGGGACATCACAATTATTTCAATAGAAACCAAGAGCAGCCCTACTGTTCCTATGTAATCCATCCTAAGATGGAAAAACTAAAACACTATTTTTCAAACCACTTAAATGAATCTTATGAATGATAATTTTGATATCGAAACCTTACCGATAACAGAGCAAATAAAAACAAATTACGAAGACATTATCCATTTGCTTGGGGAAGATAAATTACGCGAGGGCTTATTAAAGACTCCGGAGCGCGCCTCAAAGGCAATGAAGTATTTAACAGGTGGCTACGAGCAAGATCCCAAACAAATTCTTCAAAGTGCGATGTTTGAGGAGAATTACAACGAAATGGTCATTGTCAAAGAGATTGAACTCTATTCACTATGTGAACACCACCTTTTACCATTTTTTGGAAAAGCACATGTCGCTTATGTTCCAAACGGAAGAATTGTAGGACTGAGCAAAATTCCACGTGTAATTGATGTGTTTGCAAGAAGATTACAAGTACAGGAGCGTCTTACTGAACAAGTATTAGACTGCATCAACGATACACTTCAACCTAAAGGAGTTGCTGTAGTTATAGAGGCTTCTCATATGTGTATGATGATGCGCGGTGTACAAAAGCAAAATTCAACCACGACGACTTCAGGGTTTAGAGGTGTATTTAAAGATACAGATACTCGAAACGAGTTTTTGAATCTGATTCAATCAAAACTATCCTAGTCTTAAGTCTCAGGATTTTTTAAAAAAACGTTTGAATCCCATACGCTTCAGGATTTTCTTTTCAAATTCCCAAAAGAATCTGAATTGAAAGAAGATTGTGCCAAAAAAAAGCAGTAAAACTTGGTAGGCAGGAAAAACGATTAATATTCGGATGATCCAATATAGCAATTCCCCGCCCCAGATGGATCTAAAGGCTTCCGGATGTATATTGAAGAAATCAAGTATGGGTTTAGCAACCTTAACACTCATGGAACCCGTTAAACCAAAAACAATAAAGACTACAACTAACTGAAAATTAGAAGTAATATTCCATTTTTGTTTTAGGCGATTAGAATACAATAGCTTTTATTTGAGTAAAGAAGCGATCTGACTAGCGAGTTCTTCTCCAATTCGGTCTTGAGCTTCTAAAGTAGCCGCACCGATGTGTGGAGTAAGTGAGATTTTATCATGCATAAGCAGCTTAATCTCTGGTTTAGGTTCGTTTTCAAAAGTATCGAGACCAGCAAAAGAGAGTTGCCCCGAGTCTAAAGCATCAATCAGAGCAACCTCATCAAGTACACCACCACGTGCAGCATTGATAATCGCAGCACCTTTTTTCATTTTTGAAAAAGCAGCTTTATCGATGACATAGTCTTTTTGTGCAGGAACGTGTAAGCTAATAAAATCAGACTGCTCTAAGAGACTGTCCATATCTTGAGTTTTGATTTCTTCAGTGACAGAAGCCCCAGAAAACAAAGAAACTTTAATTGCAGCTTTATCGATAAACTTGTCTGCAGCGATTACATTCATACCAATTCCAAGCCCAATCCGAGCAACCTCTTGCCCGATCCGCCCAAAACCGATAATTCCAAGGGTCTTCCCTCTAAGTTCAACCCCTTTAGCATAGGCTTTTTTAAGCCCTTTAAAGTTGGTTTCGCCCTCTAGAGGCATACTTCTATTAGCGTCGTTTAAAAAGCGTACTCCTCCATAAAGATGAGCAAAAACCAATTCAGCTACAGAGGCAGAGGAAGCTGCTGGCGTATTGATAACGTGCAGCCCTTTTGATTTGGCGTATTCAACGTCTATATTGTCCATACCCACACCTCCTCGTCCTATGAGTTTGAGATTCGGACATTTATCAATAAGTTCTTTACGAGCAGTAGTAGCACTTCTTACCAATAATCCAACGATTTCATTGGAGTTGATGTAGTTGACCAATTGTTCTTGTGCGACATTGGTTGTAATGACCTCAAAGCCATCAGCTGTTAGTGCATCTATACCGGTTTGAGATATGCCGTCGTTTGCTAATATCTTCATAGTTTTTTTATTATTACTGTGTAAGCTTAATGTTTTTTTTCTAGTATTTGCATACAATCAACCAAAGTCTCGATACTTCCAATGGACATGGCA
>Ga0255752_10000815_pt1 | contig 37779 bp, 62 predicted proteins | sample 011ome_25_FD_179952 | JGI IMG/M metagenome (GOLD analysis project Ga0255752, IMG submission 179952) | Coastal salt marsh microbial communities from the Groves Creek Marsh, Skidaway Island, Georgia - 011512CT metaG (version 2) | ecosystem: Environmental > Aquatic > Marine > Intertidal zone >... | reverse complement strand
CTTCTAATTCCAATACTTCTGGGTCTAGCTCACTGAACTCACCGATGTAGATGGAGAAGAAGGGGATACGAATGATAAGCCCCTCATAGGCGGCTACAAACCTTCCCTCATCATCCCCTACCACATGACAGATGTCGTCGTTATGCTCGATGTCAAAGCCCATTCCTAGCCGATAGTTAATATGGATGCTCATTCTTTTTATCCTCATGGTTAATACGTGCGATGATGTAATTCTTAACCAAGCTGGAACGCACAATGTCAGCAACTGAGAACTCAATCTCTGTAAACTCTTTCATTGTACGCAGGATGGTTAAAAACTCCAGCAACCCGCTCTTGTCATTCTTCTTGGTTAAATCCACTTGCCTATAGTCTCCACACAGGAAGAACTTAGACGTGTGCCCGATACGAGTGATAATAGTATCAAGTTCGTGCATCGTACAGTTTTGACTCTCATCCAAGATAACGATTGCATTGTTGAACGTAGTGCCTCGGATAAACGAAGTGGACAGGAATTCTACATAACCCTGTTCGACCAGTCTATCCCACGCATCCTTACGCTTAAACAATTCAGCCGCTATCTGCTTGTACGGCTCGGTGAACTGATTCATCTTTTCCTCGGCATCTCCCGGTAGGTGACCCATCTCCCGACTTTGCACACTACTACGGATGATAACCAGCTTCTGATAGGGGTTACTCTTATCCATAACCTCCTCCAGCGCCTTGTAGAAAGCGATGTAAGTCTTACCCGTACCAGCAACACCAGACAGAGCACAGAAGTAATGACCCTGTTGGTAGGCATCAAAGAACTCTTTCTGCTTCTCTGTCTTCGGTTGGATGGTTAGCATATCATCTAAGCGCATCTTTAACCCATGTTGCGGTTTAGCCTCTGCGTCGAGCACACGTTTCTTTGTTACCATTAAGCTGCTTTCCCCCATACGTCATCCCAAGTGCCCTGAGTAGCACCCTTAGAATAATCTGTTACACGTTGTTCAAAGAAGTTGGTATGGCTAACACCAAGCATCCCATCCACCCAAGGTAGAGGATTCTTCTTCACCTTAAATACACCCTTCATACCCATCGAGATTAAGCGGCGGTCAGCGATGTAGCGGATATATTGCTTCACATCCTCTGCTGTTAACCCTTCCACCTCATACATCCCAAAGGCTAGGTCAATAAACTTATCCTCTAGGTCAACCATCTCCTTTGCAATTTGTTTAATCTTATCACTGCTGCTATCGTCTGGATGTTGTTTAACCCACTCACGGTAGACCTTAATCATTCCCTCTGCGTGTTGCGTCTCATCGACAATCGACCAAGCGATGATTTGCCCCAAACCCTTCAACTTACCATGACGTGCGAAATTGAGTAGCATAACGAATGAGGAGAACAACTGCATCCCCTCACCAAAAGCGGAGATTGTAGCTATCTTCTCCGCAACAGGAGCGTCACCAAGGTTCTGGTAATACTCATGCTTCTCCACCATCTCACCATACTGAAGGAACTCGTTGTAGGTGCTCTCTGGTAGCCCCAACGTCTCAATCAAATGAGCGTAGGCAGCAACGTGTAGAGCCTCTCGACCAGCAAAGCCACTCATCATCATCCGCACCTCTGGTTGCTTGAACACAGGGATATAGTGGGTGTAGTAACCATCACCAATATCCAAGTCTCCCTGCACAAAGAAGCGTAGGATTTTGGTTAGGAACTCTTTCTCTTCCTTGTTAAGCTTCTTCTGGTAATCCTTCAAGTCCTCACCCATCGGCACTTCAGAATGCAGCCAATGGCTTTGCTCGTGTTGCAACCAAGCATCATACGCCCACGGGTACTTGAATGGTTTAAATGTTGTTCGCTGTTCAGTTAATTCTGCTTTCAATTCGGAATCCTCGGTGTTAGTAGGTAGGGTAGTACCAGCTAGGTGTTTTTAGCACCGTGGATAGCTTGATACTAGCCCTACAATATGACGTTTTAACCCTCACACGCCAGACAGGTTTCGCCATTGGCTACTGATGTCATGTCGATGTTCTCCTCAATGCGCTGGCGTTTAACCTGCGCCCCCACTTTATCTGCCTTTCTTACCTTGTCGCTACGCAGGTAGTATAAGCTTTTTAACCCCATCTTCCAAGCCATAAAGTGAACAGCGTGTAAGTAGGCAATAGTTGTATTCGGTTGGAAGAATAGGTTAATACTCTGTCCCTGATCTACATACGCTTGACGGTCAGCAGCAAGCTCTACAAGCCATCGCTGGTCAATCTCCATCGCTGTCTTAAACACTTCCTTCACATCATCGGGTACGCCCAGATGCTGAACGCTACCATCGTTGGCAATAATACTAGCCCAAGTATCGTCATCATCCATACCAAGTTCAGCAAGGCGCTTCGACAAAAATCTATTACGGTATACATGTGCGCCACTTAGTGTATCCTGCCTAAATACATTTGCTCGATACGGTTCCACGGATGGCGAAGTGTTACCCATAATAAGACTGGAACTAGCATTGGGAGCAATAGCCATATGATGACTAAAGCGACGAGAGACGCGATACAAAGCTGCATCCGGGCAAGCGCCTCTTTTATCCACAAGTAACCTATCTGCACGTTTGCACTCCTTACTAATGTGCTGGAAAATATCACGGTTAGTTAACTTAGCCATAACCCCATCAATTGCCATGTTATTCTTTTGTAGGTAAGCATGGAAACCTAATGTACCAAGTCCAACAGACCTCTCATTGGAAGCAGAATGAATAGCACGGCGAATATGCTGAGGAGCGTTACTGAGGAAATAGTCAAGAACATTGTCAAGCATTTCCATAACATCAGGAATAAACTGCTCGTTATCTTTCCAATCATCATAATACTCCAAGTTCAAACTAGACAGGCAACACACTGCTGTTCGGTCGGCACTGGTAGGCAGGAAGATTTCAGTACACAGGTTACTCCCGTTAATCTTCAAACCTTGGTCACGCAACCACTCAGGCAATGCTCGGTTAGCCGTATCAATGAAAACAAAGTATGGCTCACCTGTCTGCATCCGCAAGTCTAACATCTTCTGCCACAAGTACTTGGCACTGATAACCTCCACCACCTCGTTGTTGGCAGGGTTAATCAACTCCCAATCATCATTGGCATCAGTATCTTTCATGCACCGCTCAATCACCTTCATAAACTTATCCGTGATGTTAACACCATGGTTAAGGTTCAGGGTTCGCATATTCTGGTCACCCGTTGGCTTACGCATCTCCAAGAACTGAATGATGTCAGGGTGTGATACATCCAAGAAAGCCGCATAACTTCCTCGACGTGTACGCCCTTGACGGTATGCCAGTGAAGACGCATCATACATCTTCAGGTGAGGCATCACGCCAGTTGACTTATCATCGCTGTTCCGAATGCCAAGGTGGACACCCACACCGCCTCCCAACATGCTGAGCCAGTTAGTCTCGGATAGGTTATCAACCAAGCCCTCTGCACTATCGTCCATATAGTTAAGAAAACAGCTAATAGGTAACCCACGCTTACTACGCCCAAAAGAAAGAATGGGAGTGCTATAACTAAGCCAATGCTTACTACTATACTCATACAGTCGCTGAGCGTGTTCAGGGTTACTCCCAAAAGCTTCCGATACAAAGGCAAATCTCTCTTGTGGGCTTGTCTCATCATCTTTCATGTAGCTTTCTTTAAGGCGTTGAATGCCTAGCGAATCGAACAGGGCATCTCGCGTTAAATCAATTTCAATTGTCATCCAATAGTTCCTCTAGGTAATCGGCACGTTCTTCAATAGCATCCATAAATTTGGCAACGATGTCAGAACTACGGATTTCCAATAGTTCCAACAAAGTCACCTCATCAAGACGCTCTAGTTTATCACAAATATCAGGCAGCGTCAGCATATTTTTTCTGTAGGTAGTTCATCGACAAGAACATCTCATCGAAAGCCCCGTCCTCCACTTCATTTAACACCACTAATCCTCGCCAGTGACGGTTGCTAAGAGAGTCCATGTAGTCTTCGTCGTGGAGGTAGTAGCTCCCTGCGATGATACCGCAGATAGGTTTCCCATCAGCACGTTTCCCGTAGGCAACTTGCTTTCCTTGCTGATGACCAGCGACACAAGACATATGTAACTTATTAACAATAACAGTTGCCGATGACGCTGGTCTGCCCATAACACCCACAGGAAAATAGTGACAAAAGCCGACCCCACCAATAAACACTGGCTTAAGAAATCCATGCACTTCCCAATCTTTCTCATACTCTAAGTCGGCAGTCGAGATTGAACCTTCAAGGATGGGGTTATTAGTCACCGCCCTATCAATTCTATTCTCATGGTTACCTAGTGTTAACACCATACGGGGCTTGTACACCTTCTGTTTGTTAACCTTCTGGCTTGCCTGTAAATCCCGTAGTGGCTTTAACATCTTCTTCATTCCCATCTTGGCGAATGCAATGTCATCCTTGTACCGCTTACCCTCAAAGTATTTACTACCCACCTTATCATGGGTGGACAGAGAGGGCATATCAGCAAAGTCACCAATGTTAACCACCACATCAGGGCGGTAGTCTACGATGGCTTTGCCTGCCCACTCAAGATGTTCAGTCGGGATTCCCGGCTTCACTTGGCAGTCAGGAATAACAAGTATCTTCATTCAACCTCCCAGAATTTCTCTAACATCAGATCAACCTTCTCGTACACCCCAACATACCCACAGGAGTCTAGGAAGGCTCCGAACTGCCGCATAACATCATCCCACCTAGCGTCCTCTTCGCAGACGTAGAAGTGCTCTGAGCTGGTTGAGACGCTTGGTGTTGAACTACTCTTCTTGAAATGATAATACTGCTTGTCCATGTTAACCTCCATAAATACTGGGGAACTGTTCAGTCAAGATAGCCTTACATTTGTCAGCTACTTCCCTGTGTTCCTTCTGTGTTGCTTCATCACAGCGGATGTCTACATAGTGCATCCAACTCCGCAGTGTCCCATTCATATACATCCGACTATAGGTTAACCCTTCAGGCAATACCTTACGAGCGACCTCCTTGGCAATACCGTTGTTCAGTGCTGCCCCATACACCCCACGAGCCTGTGCAATTAAACTACGTTGCATCTCATCCCACCACCGCTGAATCTCTCTGTCCTGCGTAGGGATGCTGTTCTGGCGATTCTTCTCATCCTGCAACCTAACCTCGCTGCACTCCATATCTAGCGCCTCAGCATAACGCTGACTGAACTCCTGAAAGCTGAACGAACGGTGTCGAATAATCTGTCGTGCAATGTCTCGTGTACATTCAATCTCCATACAAACATTGACCATCTCAAATGGACTCCAATGCTTGTGTTTCATTAGATAACGAAGGAGGCGTGGTGCTGTCTCCTTGTTATCCTGATTGCCGGGGTTTGAAACACGAGCCATGTACGCTACCTTCTCCTCTGCATCGGGGGTAACCCACACTAGCTTTACTTTCATTTGTCTACTTTCACTCCAAGGTAGTTAAGCATAATCTTAGAAGCGTTGATGTAGCTCTCTACTTGCTTCTGGTTATCCTCAATAAATTTATCTGGCTTGCCCCAATACTTGTCACAGTACTCTCGCCACATCTCCATTGAGCTTTCAAGTTGTTTAACAAATGGGTTACTATCGCTACTATATTCCACTTTCATTTCTTCATCCTTTCTTTACGCTCTGCGTTTGTCTTATCCTTATGGCATGGTTTGCACAACACCTGTAAGTTTTCAGCCTCACAATAGAGCCTATTCATATAAGTCCACCAGTCTTGGAAGCCTTCCTCTGGTGAGACAACAGGGTCAATATGATCTACCTGTACATCTCTAGCCACAAAGAACCCACCACAACTGGCACATAAGTAATGCTCAGCCAACCTACCTGAACGCTTGTTAACCTTCTTGCCTACCATTGCTGCTTTCAACGCCTTCCACTTTGGAGGGAAGCGTTTCATGTGAGCACGTAGAGCAGAGATTACAAACGCTCTGAACCTAGCTTCTGTCCACTCTCCATCGTTATACTTTCTGTTGCTCATACTGGTATAACAACTGAGCGAATCCCTCTACGAACCGCTCGTCATGGTCACGCTCACCCATCGTAAACAGGATAGCATGAACAACTTCATGTAATAGGGTAACCTCTCGATCTTGACCTTTCAATCTACTGTTCAATAAAATCTTACAGCTCTCAGGGTTAGATGCACCAAGGTCGGTCATCTCAGTATCAATAATCTCCCAAGTCATCCCCGCTAGTTTAAACTCATTCTTCTTCATTTGGCGGCTCCCACATCTGGTTAGGCTGTCGTCGGAGCCAAAGCAGTCTAGCGTTCTCTAACACCCTGTCTGCTCCCATTGCCTCCACACAACACGCATACAACTCTTTCTCTGTCTTGGCATCGGCAAGCATCTTGGTTGCTTTCACATCCCCGACCCGATGTAACCCCTTCACGTTGTCTGCTGCGTCCCCTGTTAGTATTTGCTTGTAGAAGAACCGCAATCCTTCCTCTGGTGTAACAAACTTCTTTTCCCTCTTCACAAAGTTGTAGTGCCATCCCGGAACCTGCATAAAGTCTTTGTCAATTGATACGATGATTGACTCTTCTCCAAGCTCTGTTGCTCGGATAGCGATGTCATCATCAGCTTCCTGTCCATCACTAACACTAGCGCCCCATGCCGTTTGTAAGTATTCCCGTAGGAGAGGTAGGTGTGTCGGCTTCTTCACATCCTTCCTGTTACCCTTGTAGGGTTCTGTCACTGCCACATCATGTCTGAAGTTTGTCTTGCCTGTAAGAAACAACTCATGTTCTTCACAGTCGATTAGGTCAAACATGATTAAGTCCTCAAGAACAACCGCCATTGTTTCGATAGCGGTGTTCTCATGCTCATCATTGGTAGCAAACCCTACCCGATAACAAAGAATATCTGCATCGAGTAGTGCTATCATTACAACAAGTCGTCTTCAGCAACCAGCTCACCAACTGGTGCGCCACTGTACTCAACAAGTTCTGTTACCACGAGGCGCTTGAGGGCTGGAGAGATACCCTTCTTCTTCTGGTAGCTCCATGAGTATGTACCCACTAGAGCCACACCCTTAGTCCCATTACCAAGCTGCTCTTCAACCTCGCTACCACCATCGTCATAAGCGCGGATAGGACGGGTGCTTTTGCAGGTAATATACTTACCCTTGCCTTCCTTGAACTTAACCTCTAAGCCCATATCCTGAAGCGCCTCTGCTGCCTTGTCGGATAGGTTGCAAAGGTCAACCTGAAACTTACCACTCATATCGTTTGGCTTGTTGAGGTATGCCCACATAATGTCTGCTTTGATTTTAACTGCTTCTGTCATAACTAACTCCTTAGTGAAATTTGGGTGTATCGCCTTCATCGGCAATCTCATAAAACTTTGAGGTGACGGTAGCTAGAATATCTAGCACCTCCATCTCACTTAAACTCTGGCTAAAGCTAAGATGTACCTCACCTTTTGTCTCTGTAATAACGATGATGTTGTCAGCATCATTTAGTACAGCTTCCAGATTTTCTAACTCACGCTTGTTCAATGTGTGTCCTTCCAACTGTTGCCTACATGGTACTCTCCTGTTAAAGGACAGCGGAGGTTGAAGTGCTTTCCAGCCTCTTCGATTGCCTCCACTGCCATCTTCCCCACCCTCTCCGCATCTGCCTCATCCACCTCTATCTGCCATTCATCGTGTACATTTGCACAGAATGAAGCGTCTATTATACCACATTTTATCTTCTTGTGCAAGATAATTAACGCTTTTTTCATCACAATTGCACCTGCACCCTGCAACAAAGAGTTTAATGCTGCGTGTTCAGACCGTACCATAATGTGCCTACCGTCTAACCCACGTATCCAACCCTTAGCTGCTGCTGGTAACACCTTCTCGTTCTTCAACACATCCAACGCTGGTGTCTTAGCGAAGAAGCGTTCCATGATTCGGTAGCCATCGGATGAATCACCACCAATGATCGAACCAATCTTTGCACCTCCAGCACCATACAACAAAGCGTAGATGAAAGTCTTTGCTTGGTCACGGGTCTGAAGTCCTGCTGCCCTCATGTTAACAGTGTGTATATCTGTTCCGTCCTCCTTGTTACCATTGATAACGGTGTTGATGTACGCCTTGTCCTGCATATAGTGGGCAAGCATACGCAACTCTAAGCCACTAGCATCTGCACCGACCAGCTTCTTACCAACCTCAACTGTCCATAACTCACGGCACTCCTTTCCATATTCAGACGAGCTAGAGGGAACCTGAGCCATGTTGGGGCTATGGTGCGTCATACGACCTGTTACTGCACCATTGGTTATCACCCTACCATGCACCCTACCGTCCTCCTTAACCACGTCAAACCAACTAGAGACTTGCGACACACGCTTCTGGAGCATCAGGTAACGAGAGATGAGCTTTGCTTCTGGTAAGTCAATACCCTCTAGCACCTTCTCGTTCACAATGATAGACCCCTTCTCTGTCGCCTGCGTAAACTTAACCCCTAGCCCCTGCAATCTCTCTGCAATTTGCTGACGACTGCCCGGATTAAAGGGCGTAACCTTCTCCTTGAGCGGCTTGCCTGTCTTCTCACTGATACGCTGTTCAACAATCGGTGGGAATACAGCTTGCAACTCACCTTCAATATCAGCAACCTCACCGTTAAGCGTAGCCAATAGTGCCCGACCCTTATCCTCATCAAACCTAAACCCATGCCTTTCTTGTTGGGCAATGATGGCAGCTACCTCATGCTCAAGCTGCACACTCTCACCCCAATCCTCTAGTTGTGTGGACAGGAACTTGTACAAGTCCACCGTCACTGCTACGTCCTGCTTACAATAGAAGCGGTTTAGGTTATCCCAAGGGGTATCGTAGGGTTCAGGAGACTTGGCATCGTAGGGTTTGTTAGCCCACCAATGCCACAGCCTACTGTACTCAACCTTCTTGTTCCCCAGCCTCTTCCCCCATGCCTCTAGGCTGTGTCCGTTTTCGATAGAGGGATTGAGTAGCCTTGACATTATCAAGGTATCTCTCACTTTGCTCAATCCAATTCTCGTCTTCCAAAGCCTGTTCAGAATAGGTGCGTCGAAGCCGATCAAGTTGTGTCCGATCAACCTCTCTGCTGTGTTTATTAAGGGTATGAGTGTATCCGGTTTTGTGTGACATACGTATTCGTTTGTGTCTGAGTTATGGGTATAGCACATCCATATCTGGCTATGCTTGCTGTCTGTCTCGATGTCGAGAACTAAGTCCATCACTTTCCTTTCGCAAGTTCAATCTCCACTAGTTTAGCATAACCACCCACATCGTGCCAACTGTCGTCATAGAATGGGTCACCATTAACTATACGGGCTAGCTTGTTGGCAATCAAGTCCAAGCTCTCCTGCATATAGGGTTCCATATCATCCCAACTCTCGCCTCCGCGCATAACATTTTTTAACCACTGGGCTGTGGTTGAAACCTTTTTGTACTCGCCGTAGCGGTTCTCGCGTTGCCCTAGGGTTTCTGTTACATCTTTCATCAATACATCCCTTCCAAGTTTGGCTTGCGATAACGCTCACCCTTCTTAATCTTACCGTTGTCGTCGAACTCAGGGAAACCCTTGTAGTTAAACTTAGACCAATTACTGTCGTTAACCTCTTGACAAGCCGCCACCATATCCATCTTAGCGCAATGAGCGACACCGACTGCTGTTACCACCTGATCTGCTAATGAATCAAGAAGCTCCTTACGGTTAACATCAGGGGCGGTTCTTTCCCCGTTTTTCAACGCATCAGCATAATCGGATAATGTATTGACAGCGTCTCGCAAGTGGGTGTCGTTGTCCCACTCAAACCCTAACGCATCCATCATCTCGATAAACTCTTCGATATGACAGCCTAGTTGCACGTTGAATTCTTTGTGTGTCGGCTCTGGTCTAGCGCGTTTGTGCCACAGGGTGATGTTGTCAATCATTCTCTTTCCTTCGTTTAGGTAAGGGTGTCCAGCCAATCCAGAACCCATCTTCAATTATAGCGGGTGATAACAACCCATGAGCAGCCACGCCATAAATACTTAGTAGCTGTAGCTTAACCCCATGCGGTGCTGTCTCTATCGGTCGCCAGTAGTAGTCGTGGTCAACGTAGGCAGTCCCGTCACCACTAACCTTATCAGTCAAAACGGAGCCTCCTCTGCCGTAGTTACAATGTGGTTACAACGAATACGTTCAGCCAGCTTCTGCACCCACAAAGGTTTAACACCAAATGGGTTGATGCAGATGCCCTGCTTGTTGTATCCGTACTGCTCAATCACTTCAAGTTTAACCATAATCCCACCTGTGCAAATGCATATCCAATCCATATCATACCGTTAGCGCCTTCACCCTTAGCCCATTGGAGGATTCCTACTGTTAGGTAACCCAAGCCCGTAGCGCCTACGATTACCTGTTCAATCATAGGTTATCATCCTCCATCAAAATAGTTGATTCCGACAGTATACCATTCTTTTGGTTATATTGCAAGCCAAATTTAACACCAGTCGCTCTCCCAGTAAACCTATCCTTCAACACACGGAACGTTGTTGTCTGCCGTTTAACGGGGTCAGAGTGTTGCTTGTTACGCTCCAATCCAAACATGTAGTGGCTCCAACGTGCAATGGCTCGGCTGCCCGTAAAGTGCTTCTCCATAACCCTGCCTCCTTCCTCGTGGCTCTTGCCCTCTGGTGTGGTTAGGTGACTAATAAAGTGAATGATAATCCCTAGCTCCTGCGCCAACGATGCCATGTCTGCCATGATGCCATCAAGTGCTCTCCTCTCATCCTGTTCATTAGCCGATAGTGCCGTTAAGTGGTCAAGGTAGATGTGGTCAATGTCATAAGCCTTGTTAAAGAACTTGATGATGTTCTTGATACTCTTCCAACCCATCGCACCGAAGTGCTCCATCATGTACAACTGCTCTCGTGCCTCCAGCCTGTCAACACTCTGCTCATACTCCTCTCGCGTCCAGTCAGTGTCAGGTACATGGTATAGCTTCTTATCCAGCTTACCCATCACCCGCTGACTTGTCTCCACCACGTTCTGCTCTAGGTAGATAACACCCACCTTCAAGCCCAGCTTGTCAATGTCGTAGGCAATCTGCTGGGTGAACACGTCAGTCTTACCAACGCCAACACCAGCACCAAACGCATACAGCTCTCCTTTCCTGCGCCCATAGGTTAGGTCAGTTAGGGTATCAAAGCACCACGGCACACCTGCCACTGGTGGGGCTAGCAACCTCTCCTTGATGTCAGTGATGGTGACAATGCCCTCTGGCTTATACTTGTCTGCCTCATTCCAACAACGAGCGAAGATAGCCTCACTACGGCGCATCAGGAAGTCACTAGCATCCTTGTAGTCAACGTCCTGCTTGAACATGGATGCCTTGGAACCGAATAGTTCAGCCACCTTCTTAGTCGCCTCACGTCCCACCTCGTCATTGTCAAAGCAAATAACCACCCGCTCAAAGGAATCCAAATACTCGAATGCTGCCTTACAGTCGGACAACGCACCCTGAGCACCTGTCCTGATGCTAACTGCCGGTAACGAGGTCATCTGGTGCACACTCATAGCATCAAATTCACCCTCGCAAATAGCAATGGTACTTCCTCCCTTCGAGAATGCCTGTTGCCCAAACAACGTTGCACCCTTCCAGTCACCCTCCACCTTGAACACTTTGTCAGGGTTACGCACCTTGTAGGCTACGAATTCCCCTGACTTGTTGTAGTAGGGAAATAACACGTCCCCATCAGTGGTTTGTTGCACATTGTACATACGCACCACGTTTGAGGTTAACCTACGGGCTCCAATAGCCCCTAGAAACGCATCAGAACGCTCTACAACGGGTTTTTTAGGCTCGGTGTATACATGGGTATGGGTAGAGGGTTCAATCGCAGCCTCGTCCCTTCTATACGTCCCGCAGTTGAAGCACTTTGTACTGCCATCTTCGTTAACAGATAGTGGGTCAGTGCCTCCACAATCGGGGCATGGTTGATGTATCTTCTTGAATGCCATTATAAGTCCCAATTGTCATGCAACACCTGCATTGCTTCGTGCTCTTCTACTGTCAGCAGTCGACCTACCTTCTCGTGGTATAGGGATTCGAGGAAATTCTTCATGCCAATCTGCTTGATTAACTCGTGTGCGTCATTCAAGGTGTAGTACATGGTGGTCTCCTCTATAGCCCTATAGTGGTCTACATTACCCTCTATAACTAAATTAGAAATACCCCTATAGTTATTCATCATAGTTCTCTTTAGTAGTTAGGTCTATATAGTTAGCAACATCTGTGCCAACCTCTTCTCTCAAGTCTTCTCGTGTTAACACCTTAACCTCATCGGCTATGTAACTGAAGCACTTTTCACACAAGTCAACGAACTCATTGTCGCTAACTCGCTTCATTGTGGCTTCAAATGGTGTTAAAATTACATTACATGCTGTGCATCTCATTCTATACTCCAAATCAAAAGTAAAAGTATAACACATAAAACACTGTATATCACTTAATTCTCACTAGCTTAAATACCCCCTCTTGGTTATTTTCTTCTAACCAATACAACGCATTGCTGCGCTCGGTGGTGCGGTATACAACCATGTTAGACCACTTGGTGCGGATTTCATACATCATCTGGCTCCTCCTCTAACTCTTCCTCTAAGTAGCCGTAACCGATAACGTAGCCCTCCTCATAAGCGTTGCAGTCATCCTCGGTTACATATGGGTTACCACCGATAACACCGTTGTAACCATGCACTACGCCTAGCGCAAAAGATTGTTTGTTCATGTTAACTCTCCTCAATTGATTCGATTTCCCAGTTTACATTATGGCTGTCTGGTTCTTGCGCTACTGCTTCCCATGCTTTAGCCCCAGCCTCATGCGCTGAGTCTGCCTCTACTATCAAGGTGATGTAAGAACTACGCAAGAATTCCACTTCATAGGTTTTCATGTTAACCCCCATTTAAAAAGCGTGAGATTTGCTCCAGCCACAAAGCTACAACAAACCCCACTGTTACAAGCCACTCAGTCATGCGTCTGGTGGTTGATAGTGACAGAGCGGATAGTGTCACGATTTACCGCCCTGTAGCCCTTTTTAACCATGTCATATAGGGTGATATAGGCATCAGGGTTTAACGTGCTTGTTCCCCCCTTTAAATGCTTCGTAACCCCTAATCTACCGGTAAGGGTTCGTAGTGTTCCGTCTTTCTTCTCGAACACGACAGTTACAAACCGTCCAGCACTTTGCAAAATAAGTTCATCCAGCATGGTTAATCACCTCCATTTGTTTACGCACAATGTCTGCCAACTCTAACGCTTCCAGCAGTTCACGATCTTTGTCAATGTCGTACTTCTCAGCGTCTCTGTCTTCAGCGGCTTCCATAGCCTCTACGTCATACTCGTGCATTTTTAATCTCCTTAAGTAGTTGCTCGCACTCACTATCAACGAACGCAACATACGCGCCCATGATTGCGAACTTGTCCACGGTTTTGCCTGACATCACCAGCTCATTTACATAATTGGCAATGTAATCGGCAAGCTCTTCGCCTACATAGTCATTCATGGTTAAATCTCCTCAGTTGTTATAACACCCTCAACCCAGTCATAGGCTTTTCGGTTAGCTTCTTTTTCATCCTTATAGACACGGCTTTCCGCAATACCATTAAACGCATAGTGGTGGATTTCAATAAAGCACACAACGAAACCTCTAGCAGTCTTGATGACTGCCGCACAAGTGCTATCCATATCATTGACGTAAGTCATACTAAACCCCTTACCTTAGTTGCCAAATTCTGTGCACGCCCCACACGCCACTTAGCGGCGAACACACTCTTAACCGCACGCGCACGCTCCGTGTGTGGGTTCACTAAGTCCACGGCTTTGTTCTTGCGTGTGACAATGTAGAATTCACGATACTTGATAATTTGCATGATAAATACTCCGGTTACCTAGGAAAAGCCCTAGCCCATGAACACCGTAGTGCCCTAGGGTTAACGCTCTCACGCCATCAGCAGTCGTTTCAATTGGTTAATGGTTCGCCCACTGATAACCGATAGCTGGTACAGTGTGATGTTACTGCTATCGTATAGATCAATAATATCTGCATCAGTCATTGTAAAACCTCCTCAGTTATAAATAATTTACCCTCTACGCATTGAGCCATTAAGCCGCTGATTTCATCCCTCGCAAAACCAGCCTCTTCGCTCCAATCCCAGCCCATAGCATTGTTTGGTAGATTGTCTAAAAAGCCCTCTAGCTCCTTGACTTCGTTATCCTCTAGCCCTGAATAGTCGCCGTTTTCAAGAGCGCAAACCCAGTGCTCTGCGATTGTATAGGTGTAATAATCCATTGTAAACCCCTTAGTTGCGTGAATAATGAATAGGACGCTCATACAAGCCCTGTTCGTCCCGATAGATTGTAATATAGTGTCCATAACGTGAGCCGTCCTCATACGTTAACGACCGCGTCTCATTGTAGTTGATAGGTGAACAGTCCCACATGTGAGCGATGTTTTCAGCGTCGAGCGCTTCTTGTAGTGTGTTGAATTTGTTTTGCATATAAACCCCTTTACTTTACTGCTTCAACGATTGTATCAGTCCCGCCTACAGTGTAGCACAATTGACAGTCCATGCATTTTTGACCGGTGCAGTTTTGCTCTACTGTTGAACCCTTGGAGACGTTATTAAATGTCCGATCAAAATGCTTAGGCGGTTTTGACATAACCCGATCAATCTTAGGGTTTGAATAGATCAACACTAGGTTTGCGGGTTTTGCGTTATCCTTGAAATATTTGGCTATTAGATCGTTTCGCTTAGTCCATAATGCGAACGTGCAACCCTCATTCAATTGTGCAATCTTGACTAGGTTTGCCAAGTGAGTCTCGTTGATTAGTTCACCGTGCGCATCATATCTAAAAATCCGCTCATTGATAAATGGAATCTCACGGTCAGACAGAACACGCGAAGCTAGCAAGTCACTATTGCGCTGTAGTGCTGGCGCTGTATTCTTGCGGAATGTTGATAGCATGTTGACACTGTAACACTTGGTGCATATGTTGTCACTGTCACCACATGCGCTCTGTTTGATGCAATAGGGGTTTGTCAGTGTGTTTGTACTGATAGAGCGCAAGCCCTTAAGTTTGCCACTCATTGTGCTAATATGGATAGTTTGCATTGTCTATGCTCCGGTTGAAATGGTTCACTATAAACCATTATTGATAACCCCATTGTGCATAGGGTTATTATAATGGCTCAGAATACCGCTGATCTTGCTTCGTTGATCTTAACCATGGCATTGCCTAAGCGGGTTAGTTCGTTGATTGCTTCCAGCTGTTCTGCTCTATTGTCAAACGTTTGACTGACTCGCTCATGGGCATTCCAGAATTCAGTTGATATGATAGAGTATGCTTTCAATAAGTGGTCATTGCTGAAAGTGTATGCTTCGCCTTTGGTTAACATGGTTTGCTCCAGTTGTAGGGGTTCAGGGAATCTAAACCCTCAATGAATGCCACTGGTGACAATGGCATTGATGAGGGTTCAGACTAATGACTTACGGGCAAAATACTCAGTGTAGAATTGTGGTGCTTCGAGGGTTTGGCACAACTCAGCAATTGCTTTGTAATGCTCTGTGTCAATTATGCCCTTGGTTTTATGCTCGAGTGCTACCAATGCCGATAGAATGCTCTGTGCTTGGTCTTCGGTAAGGGTGATAGTTTGCATTGTCTATGCTCCGGTTAGTGGGTTATGCCCTATTGCTCAACCCATGACTGTAGTTTAGCACAACTATTTATGATGTCAACACAATTATTTCTATCGATTACCAAGGATTGATAGAGTTTAACTATCGGCTAATTCCTATACCACAATCAGCTCATCGTGTCAAGTAGTCGACTAAGTTGTATGGTTATTACTTGACAGTTTGTTGTTGGTGTGGTATAGCTTATATTAGTGTGTGATTATGTAGGTATATTAGTCTGTGATTATATTTGTAGGTATCTATATAAGCACCCACTTAAGCCCTTACTCTTCTATCTTATATAAGACTACTCAGCTATCTTATGTCTTATAGAAGACTACTCTTATGTCTTATAGAAGACTGTCTTATGTCTTATAGAAGACTTAAATATGCTTATATAATTATATAGGGGCGGGGAGGGGTCAAGCCTTGCTAAATAATTATAGTACCCACCCAGATACAAAAAAAGGTAATTTAGCCTTTAATTGGGGACACATCACTATAAAGCCTATAAAAGCTAACCAATTGATTTAAAAGAAACTTTAAGCCTCTAAGCATTCCACTATATGAAATAACAAAAGGGACACTAGGTCGACCAGTCAGCCCACTATTATGCTAAAGGGGGCAACCTCGACTGAACAGTAAGCTAGCCCACTATGGGTTATTAAAAATAAATTCAAAAAAAGTGAAAAAAACACTTGACAAAATTCAAAAAGTATGCTATAATGCACTATATAGGGAATGACGGTTGGTAGGGTGCGAAGCCTATAGTTGTTCATAGGCTATATAATGTTATAAGAGTCCAATAGTGACTATATCCTATAAAGCCCTATATAGACCTAATTAGAGAGGAAACTATGGACAAAGAACAACCTGTTCTCCCAGCAAAAAAGATAGGCAGACCTACAAAGGCTGCATTAGCTGAAGCAAAGAAAAGACCTGTTGGTCGCCCTAAAGGGGATGCACATGCCATTGAGGAGTTTAAGGCTAGGATAATGAATAGCCCTAAAAGCCGCAAGGTGTTAGATGCCATCATGGATGCGGCGCTAGATGATGAACACAAGAATCAGGCGGCAGCGTGGAAGCTGTTGGTCGATAGGATGCTTCCAATGTCCTACTTCGACAAAGATAAGGCAGGGGGTTCTCGCCCTTCTGTTAACATTACAATTACCGGCGTTGGCGAGTCAGTGTCCATTGCCGGAAGTGACGACAACATTGTCGATGTTGAGGATTACAAATATGGCGACTAGCAAAGACGAACAACGGGCTTTTATCCGTAAATATCAACCAGCAGCTGACGTTGCTAGTAAAATTTTATTTATCCCTGCTGAAGTATTATTAGCTCAATGGGCAAAAGAAGCTGACTGGGGTAAAAAAGAATCTGGTGATTTTAACTTTGCTGGTATTAAATCTTTTAATCCTGATGAACCACGTAAAGAGGTTCAAACTTGGGAAGTGTTAACTCCAGCAGAAGTAAAAGAATTAAAAGCTCAAGGAAAAAAAGTTACCCCTCGACCTGGTGTAAAAAATGGTTATAACATTGTAGATTATTTTAAATCATACGATTCTCCAGAACAGTTTGCTAAAGAGTATTCTAAGACTTTAATACAAAGTTACCCTCAAGCGGTTGGGAGTGAAAACATAGAAGATTTTGCTTATGCTATTGATTCAGGTCGTGCACAAGGAAAAGACTCAGGATTTAAAGTATATGCTACAGACCCTAACTATGCTAAAGGTCTAGAAGAAATTTACAAATATAATGTAATACCGCGTAAAAATGAAATCATTACAGAAGATAAAGGTTTAGATGTTTCTGGACCTATTGGTCTTCCTGATCTAACAAACAAAGAAGACATCAAACGAGTCCAACAAGCTATTGGTGTTAAAGCTGATGGTGTTTGGGGTCCTAAGTCCAAAGAGGCTTGGGAACAAACTAATGACTTGTTTGTTACCCCCACCTACCGTGAAGAGGGGATGCAAACTCCAGTCAACATTAACACAGAACCAACAGGTTTAGAGAATCCATTCCTATCTGCTAAAAACTGGTGGAACTCGCTATGAAAACGGCAAAAACTCTAATAGTGCTTGCTATTAGTCTTTCTGCCGCTTCCTGCTCCATGCTAGGTGCTATGATTCCCGGCATGGGTGGTGGAACAAACGTAGCTGCCAATACTCAGATAGGTAAAGAGAATAACCAAACGGGTGTCGTCGTAGGCGATGCCATTAAAAATGACCTAAGTGCTGTCACTGAGTTGGGAAAGCTAAACCAAGCTGAAACAACCATTGAGGCGCATGGGGAAACCACAATACAGAACATCCCTCCGTGGGTGTTGTTATTGCTAATCCTCGGATGGCTGTTGCCCTCACCAAAGGAAATTTGGGATGGGTTATGGAACATTCCGAAAAAGGTAAGAGGCAAAAAATGATTAAATATTTCCTGATCGTGTTCACTATCCAAGCTGGTGGTGCTGCTCAAGTGATGGGTGACCTAGAGGTTAAGACAATGGCTGAGTGTGAAGCTCGTGCTGTTTACATCAACGACAGTGAGGAAAAGCTCAATGCTGCTTGTTACCCAGTGACAAGGCAGGATGCGTATGAGTGACTTAAAGATTGAGCTACTACCGTGGCAGAAGACAGTGTGGGGTGATACCTCTCGCTTCCACGTTGTAGCTGCTGGGCGACGAACAGGAAAAAGTAGGTTGGCTGCCTACCGTCTCATTGTAGAGGCGTTACAAAGTCAGAAGGGTCATGTGTTTTATGTCGCTCCTACCCAAGGTCAGGCTCGTGATATTATGTGGCAAGTATTGTTGGAAGTTGGTCACCCTGTCATTACAGGTAGCCATATTAACAACTTGCAGATTAAGCTTATCAATGGTGCGACAATTAGCCTCAAGGGGGCTGACCGACCCGAGACTATGCGTGGTGTTAGCCTTAAGTTTCTTGTTCTGGATGAGTATGCAGACATGAAACCAGAGGTGTGGGAGCAAATTCTACGCCCTGCACTGGCTGACTTGAAGGGAAGGGCTATGTTCATTGGTACTCCGATGGGACGTAACCACTTCTACGATTTATATCAATACGGTTTAAAAGGCGAAGATGAGACGTTCAAGTCTTTTCACTTCACTTCATTCGACAATCCGCTACTTGACCCTAAAGAAATTGAGGCAGCTAAGAAAAGCATGTCCTCATTCAGCTTCAGGCAGGAATTTATGGCATCCTTCGAGGCTGCCGGAGGCGAGTTGTTCAAAGAAGATTGGATAAAGTTTGATGAGGAAGAGCCTGACACAGGTGACTTCTACATTGCAGTGGACTTGGCTGGTTTTGAGGAAGAGGGAAGTAAGGGTGTTAAGAACTCCCGCCTCGACAACACAGCTATTGCCGTGGTTAAAGCCAACGAAAAGGGTTGGTGGGTCGCTGAAATTATCTACGGTAGGTGGGATGTTAAGGAAACAGCAAAGAAAATCTTTGATGTTGTTAAAAAATATGAGCCGATAGCGGTTGGTATCGAGAAAGGTATCGCGCGTCAGGCTGTTATGCCCTACCTCAGTGACATTATGAAGCGTACTCAAACCTTCTTTAGGGTTGATGAGCTAACACACGGTAACAAAAAGAAGACAGATAGGGTTGTCTGGGCGCTGCAAGGGCGTTTTGAGAATGGATATGTAACCCTCAACAAAGGTGATTGGAACGCAGAGTTCCTAGACCAGCTATTTCAATTTCCAAACAAGCTAGTACACGACGACTTACCTGATGCGCTGTCTTACATTGAGCAACTTGCTAAAGTAGCTTACGTGTTGGACTTTGAAGAAGAAGAGTACGAGTACCTAGACACAATTTCAGGATACTAATATGGAAGATTACGAAAAGAAATCACCAGACCAGAAGGTCGAAGCGTGGGTTATGGACAAGGTGGAGCAATGGCGTGACCACTATAGTGCAAACTACGAGCAAAAGTTTGATGAGTACTACCGTCTATGGCGTGGTATTTGGTCAGCAGAGGACAAGACACGTGAGAGTGAGCGTTCTCGACTGATTTCTCCCGCCCTACAACAAGCCGTTGAGAGTTCAGTGGCTGAAGTTGAGGAAGCTACCTTTGGTCGTGGTAAGTGGTTTGACATTCGCGATGACCGCAATGACCAAAACAAACAAGATGTCGCCTACCTACGCGAACAATTGTCTGAGGACTTCCAGTTCACCAAGACACGTAAGGCTGTTGCTGAGTGTATCTTGAATGCCGCTGTCTACGGTACTGCTGTAGGCGAGTTAGTGTTGGAAGAGGTCAAAGAGATGAAGCCAGCTACGCAGCCCATCATGGATGGCGCTATGCAAGCGGTTGGTGTTAACATTGAAGACCGTGTGGTTGTCAAGTTGCGACCCATTTTGCCTCAGAACTTCCTAATCGACCCTGTAGCCACCTCTATTGAGGATGCTTTGGGTGTTGCTATCGACGAATTTGTCCCAAAACACCAAGTAGAGATTGGAATCCAAAATGGTATCTATCGCGATGTTGATATTGAGTCTGCCGATACTGACACAGACATTGAGGCTGACAAAGAGCTTACATCGTTTGACGAAGATAAAGTCAGACTAACCAAATACTATGGGCTAATTCCGAAACACCTCTATAATGATGCCATTATGGAAGAGGATGATGATGAATTGTCAAAAACCGTCAAACCTGAGAAGGATGAAGACGAGTCAGAGGAAGAAGGCTACATCGAGGTGATTATTGTTATCGCCAACGGTGGTCAACTATTGAAAATTGAAGAAAACCCCTACATGATGCAAGACCGCCCTGTCGTGGCGTTCCCTTGGGATGTAGTTCCATCACGTTTCTGGGGTCGTGGTATCTGTGAGAAGGGCTACAACAGCCAGAAGGCACTCGACGCTGAGCTACGTGCTCGTATTGACGCTCTAGCCCTCACCGTCCACCCAATGATGGCTATGGATGCCTCTCGTATGCCTCGTGGGGCTAAGCTTGAGATTCGTCCGGGCAAAACAATTCTTACTAACGGCAACCCTTCTGAAATTCTACAGCCATTTAAGTTTGGTAACCTCGATCAGGTGACCTTTGCTCAGGCTGGTGAGTTGCAGAAGATGGTTCAGATGGCGACAGGCGCGATTGACGCTGCTGGTATTCCCGGCACTATCAATGGTGACGCTGCTGCTGGTGCTGTCTCTATGTCAATGGGAGCAATCATCAAACGCCACAAGCGTACCTTGATTAACTTCCAAGAATCATTCCTTATCCCAATGATTGAGAAGACAGCATGGCGTTATATGCAGTTTGACCCTGAGCATTATCCAGTGTCCGACTATAAGTTTATTCCATCCTCTTCTCTGGGCGTTATTGCTCGTGAGTATGAGGTGACACAACTTGTACAACTATTGCAAACGCTTGGTCAAGACAGTCCGATGTACCCAATGCTGGTATCTGCTGTTATTGATAACATGGGTCTGTCAAACCGTGAAGAACTCATGGCTCAGATGCAACAAGCGGCTCAACCCGACCCACAAGCTGCTCAAATGCAACAAGCCCAGATGCAACAGCAGATGGAATTGGCACAAGCGCAACTTCAGTTGGTTCAGGCTCAAGCGATGGAAGCACAAGCTCGTGCCCAGAAGTATTCAGTCGAGGCTCAACTGGAACCACAAGTTGTACAGGCTAAGATGGCAGCAGCTATCTCTACCAACCTACAAGCTGGTGACGCTGATGATGCTGAATTTGCTAAACGGGCTAAGATTGCTGAGTTGATGATTAAGGATAAAGACATCCAAAGCAACGAGCGCATAGCCATGATGCAGATGCAAAATAAGAGACAAAACACTTGACAAAAATGTAAAAGTGTGGTATAATTGCAACATCTCTCCACATTATGAAAGGATAAAGAGATGGACAAGGAACTACAAGATTATTACGAAACATTACTAGATTTGTTTGCCTCAAAAGGGTGGAAGCAATACATTGAAGACATTTCCGACAATATGGAAATCCTTCAGGATATTACTACCATCCCAGATGAAAAGCAATTCTGGTTCCGTAGAGGACAAATAGAAGCGGTACAGCGAGTTCTCTCTTACGAGTCAGCGATTAAAAACAGCTACGAGGACTTTGAGAGGGAAGTGAATGCCTAAGCGTATCTATGAGTTTATCTGCGGAGATGACCACCTCACAGAGGCTTACATTGATTCTGAATTAAGAACAACCAATTGTAAGGTGTGTGGTCAACCTGCTATTCGTATTGTTAGCAAGCCGATGGTCAAACTTGAGGGCGTGACTGGAGATTTTCCCGGAGCAGCGATGCAATGGGAACGCAAGCGAAACGAGAAGATGGCGCAGGAAAGAAAGAGTGCCGCCGAATAGGCATAAGCACATAATTATATTCCACAATGCTTATTAGCACGGAGAGTTTAATGGCAACATTTATTGACGAAGGCTACGAAGAGCCACAAGAAGACGAAGAGTTTTCATCTATCGAGGATGAACAAGAACAGGATAACCCCACAGAGGAGCCTGAGCAACAAGACAACGAAGATGACATTCCTGATAAGTATAAGGGCAAGTCTGTTAAAGATATTGTTCGTATGCACCAAGAAGCCGAACGCGCAATCGGCAAGCAAGGGAGTGAAGTCGGGGAACTTCGACGAATTGTAGATGACTTTGTAAAAGCCCAAACCGTCACAAAACAACAACAAGCCCCAGAAGTCGAGGAAGAGGTAGATTTCTTTACCGACCCCGACAAAGCTATTGCAAGGGCTATCGAAAAGCATCCGAAGGTGCGACAAGCGGAAGAGCTGTCGGCACAAATGAAGAAGGCTGAAGCGTTAGCCAACCTGAAATCTGCTCACCCTGATTTTACTGAAGTCGTCAATGACGGTAGCTTCGCTGAATGGGTTAACAAAAGTAAGGTACGTCAAGAGCTATTTAGTCGAGCTGACCGCAGTTACGACTTTGACGCAGCGAATGAGTTGCTCACCACTTGGAAAGAACGAACTCAGGTGGTCAACCAGACAAAGGCAGTCGAACAAGTACAGCGTAAGCAAGCAGTTAAAAACGCAGCCACTGGATCATCCAAGGGTAGCGGTGAAACTGCAAGTAAGAAAACCTATCGCAGAGCCGACATCATCGAACTCATGCGTAAAAACCCTGACCGCTACGAACAGCTTGCTCCAGAAATTATGCAAGCATACGCGGAGGGTCGTGTTAAATAATCATTCTGAAAGGTAATTTATAATGGCACTCGGAACTAATCACGTCACCAATACAACTGGTGCAACGTTTATCCCTGAATTGTGGTCTGACGAAATCATCGCAGCCTACAAGCAAAACCTCGTTATGGCAAACCTCGTCTCTAAGATGTCCTTCAAGGGCAAAAAGGGCGACACATTGCACATCCCTAAGCCCACTCGTGGCGCTGCCTCTTTGAAAGCTGCTTCTAACCAAGTTACGTTGCAAGCTGCCACTGAGTCAGAAGTCCAAGTGTTGGTTAACAAGCACTATGAATATAGCCGCTTGATCGAAGACATCACCGAAGTTCAGGCTTTGGCATCACTGCGTAAATTCTACACTGGTGACGCTGGCTACGCTTTGGCTAAGCAAGTTGACACCGACCTGTTGCAATTGGGTCGTGGTGCTCAAGGTGGTAACGGTACTGTCGCTTATGACAAGGCTGTTATCGCTTCTGATGGCGCTACTTTGTACACTGGTACTAACGAAGCCGCTATTACTGACGCTGGTATTCGCCGTATCATCCAAACTTTGGACGATGCTGATGTACCTATGGACGGTCGTGTGTTGGTGTTGCCCCCTGTCGCTCGTAACGTGATGATGGGCTTGGCTCGTTTCACTGAGCAGGCTTTCGTTGGTGATGTTGGTGGTGGTAACACTATCCGCAACGGTGAAATCGGTAACGTCTACGGCGTGAAGGTTTATGTCTCTACCAACTGCGAGACTGCCACTGGTGACGCTCGTATCGGTATGATGTTCCACAAGGACGCTTTCGTGTTGGCTGAGCAAATGGGCGTTCGCTCACAGACTCAGTACAAGCAAGAGTACTTGGGTACATTGTTCACCTCTGACATGCTGTATGGCGTGAAAGAGTTGCGTGATGAAGCTGCTGTTGCAATCGCAATGCCAGCCTAATTAGGTTGATGGGGGACTTCTTATGGAGTCTCCCTTCTTTGTTAAAGGGTTTTTGTTAGAACCTTTCAACAAGGGAACAAGGAGAAAACATGGCTATTTACCGGGGAAACGGTGGAGCTGGTGACGCTACAGGTGGTGTGACGATTAACGAGGTGACAGAACTCACCCAAGAAGCAGCCACCTCAGCAGCCTCAGCAGCAACTTCAGCTACTAACGCAAGCACAAGCGCCTCTTCAGCCGCCAGTAGTGCGTCTGCTGCCTCTACAAGCGCAACTAATGCAGCTAACAGTGCTTCAGCTGCTGCTACAAGTGCTACCAATGCTGCCTCTAGCGCCTCTAGTGCGTCTACATCAGCAGCCACTGCTACAACTAAAGCAAGCGAAGCCGCTGCTAGTGAAACAAACGCAGCAGCCTCAGCAGCTACAGCAACAACCAAGGCAAGTGAGGCTTCTACCAGCGCAACTAACGCTGCCGCTTCAGCCTCAGCAGCCGCCACTAGCGCATCCTCAGCTTCTACCAGTGCAAGTAGTGCCTCTGCTTCAGCTTCAGCTGCTTCTACCAGTGAGAGTAATGCAGCGACCTCTGAGACCAACGCAGCCGCTTCAGCTTCTACAGCTTCTACAGCCGCCACTAATGCGGCTACAAGTGCTTCTAGCGCCTCTACTTCAGCTACCAACGCTGCTGCTTCAGAAACAGCCGCAGGAGCCTCAGAAACAGCCGCTGCTGCGTCTGAGAGTGCTGCCGCTACCTCTGCCTCAAATGCAGCCACAAGCGCCTCTAGCGCCTCTACAAGTGCCTCTAATGCGGCAACCAGTGAGACTAATGCTGCTGCCTCAGCTGCTGCTGCTTCAACCTCAGCAACCAATGCAGCCTCTAGTGCTTCATCAGCATCAACCTCAGAGACTAATGCAGCCTCTAGTGCTTCAGCAGCCTCTACTTCAGCAAGCAATGCAGCAACAAGTGCTACGAATGCAGCCGCTAGTGCTGCTGAAGCTGCTACTTATGTTGCTGACCAAACGGGTAACAGTGGTAAATACTTGTCTACCGATGGAACTAATGTTTCTTGGCAGACAGTAGATGCACTTCCAGACCAAACTGGTAACAGTGGTAAGTATTTGACGACTGACGGTACAGACCCATCATGGGCTACGCTGGACACAGGTGCCAACAGCACCACCAAGGGTTTGTATGAGATGGCAAACACTATCTCTGCTAACTACACTATTGGGACAAACAACAACGCAATGAGTGCTGGTCCCATTACAGTTAACAGTGGCATCACAGTAACAGTTCCAAGCGGTAGTCGCTGGGTTATCGTTTAAGGGGTAGATATGAGTATAGTTTTAAATGGAACGACAGGGATTACAACGCCTGATGTAACCAGTGATGGTTTGACGGTTGACTCTACTACGCTGGTTATTGATGAGACAAACAATCGGGTAGGCATCAATACGAGTTTGCCCAACTTCCCATTATCTTTTGGCGCAAACATTGGTAAGACAATTGCATTGTTTGAAAATGCTGGAACGTCTGTTTACGGCATCGGTATGGGTGGGGCTGGTTCTGCTGGCGACCCTTATCGCACCAAGTTATTTTCTAATGGCGCTGAAAGAATGGCTATTACGGATGCAGGCAACGTGCTAATTGGAACAACAACAAAAACAGATGCTCAACGACTTAATATTGCGTATGATAATGACACATCAACTGGCTTTAGAATGTATTGCAATTCTGCGACATATAATGGCGCGGCAATAGATTTTTTAAATGCATCAGGAACTAGAGTTGGTTATATTCTTCCATCAGCAAGTTCAACAACATATTCAACTTCTTCAGATTACAGATTAAAAGAAGACTGGGTTGCTGTTGCTGATGCCTCCACCCGTGTCAATGCACTGAAGCCTGTTAACTTTGCTTGGAAGGCTACTGGCACACGAGTAGATGGCTTCTTAGCTCACGAATTGGCAGAGGTTGTCCCTGAAGCTGTAACAGGCGAGAAGGACGCAGTGGATGCTGAAGGAAAACCAGTCTACCAAGGCATTGACCAATCTAAACTGGTTCCCCTGTTGACAGCGGCATTGCAAGAGGCATTGGCAAAGATAGACGATTTAACAGCACGAGTAAGTGCATTGGAGGCATCTAATGTCTAAAGTAGCAATCAAGGGCGCTGACACAGGCACAGGGGTTTTCACCCTTGAGTCACCAGCGACCAATACAGATAGAACGCTAACAATCCCAGACGTTGATGGGTCTATTGTTACAGCAGATGCGTCAGGCAACGTAGGTATCGGCACAGATTCGCCTATTCAAAAACTAGATGTGCAGGGCGCAGCTAATACTGCAATTCGTATTGGAAACACAACGGATAGCACCGCCTCCTTAATACTTGCGAATACTGGGTCAAGTAATTTGTATTTAGAACAAGTAGGTGGAGAGACTATTTTTTCTCATGGGTCGGTAGAACATATACGCATCGACTCCAGTGGCATCTTGCTGGTGGGGAAGACATCGGACTCATCAGCAGTAGGCACACAAGGTATAAACCTTAGACAAACTGGGCAGATTGTAGCCCACACAGGGACGGGCAGTGCGCCTCTTTACGCTTGTCGTGATGACAATGGAGATGGTCTTGTATTTTATAGAAATGAGGCGGTTAGAGGTAAAGTTGTAATAAATGCATCTTCTGTCTCTTACAACACCACATCTGATTACAGGCTTAAAGAGAATGTGGTTGGTTTGGGCAATGCGTCATCACGGGTGTTGCAACTAAATCCTGTACGTTTTAATTTTATCGGTGATTCCGATACAGTTGATGGATTCTTGGCTCATGAGGCTCAAGCGGTTGTCCCTGAAGCTGTAACAGGCGAGAAGGATGCTGTTAACGAGGACGGAAGTCCAAATTACCAAGGCATTGACCAATCCAAACTGGTTCCATTGCTGACAGCGGCATTACAAGAGGCGTTGGCAAGAATTGAGACGCTTGAGGCTGACGTAGCTACATTGAAAGGAACTGCATAATGTCAGTATTAGCAACAAACGCCATCACCGATGCCAGCGGTGGCAACACAACCACCATCAACGGGTACACCCCAACCGTGTCTAACATGGCTGGCAGGAACCGCATCATCAACGGCAACTTTGATATTTGGCAACGTGGGACATCTTTTAGTGACCCTAATAATACATATACAGCGGATAGGTTTCTAGTTGTTCCGGGTGGTGGTACTACTGGGGATACAGTATCACGACAATCGTTCACAGCGGGTCAAACAGATGTACCTAATGAGCCGAGCTACTTTTTACGTTTTAGTGTTGGTGGAACTTCTGCCAATAGAGTAATGCACCACAGAGTAGAAGATGTACGCACTTTTGCTGGTCAAACCTGCACATTATCTTTCTGGGCTAAAGCCTCTGTTGCACATATTTCAACGGTAGAGATACAGCAAAACTTTGGTAGTGGTGGTAGTGGTGCAGTCACTTTATCGCCCGTGTCTTATTCAATGACTACTTCTTGGCAAAAGTTTACGTTTACACAGACACTTCCATCTATTGCTGGTAAAACAATTGGCTCTTCTAGTTATGTTTATCTTGCTTTTATTCGTAGCCTTCCCGCTTCAAGTGTAGATATTGATATTGCACAAATGCAGTTTGAAGCAGGCAGTGTAGCCACGCCTTTTGAACATCGGCAGTATGGGACTGAGCTTCAGTTGTGCCAACGTTATTATCAAAGCACTTATGATTATCTTGCGGGAGATTTACCCGCCAGTAATGTTAACGCAGGATGTGTTGACTTTACTCCAATAAATGCCAGTGATTTTTTCAACTTTAACTATTTTGTAAGAATGAGAACTGCCCCATCAGTTACTACATATAGGAAAAACGGTGGTGCAACCAGCCAAGCACAAAAAGCAGATAATAGTGGGACTTACATTAGTATAACAACTAATGTAATTACTGCGGTTGGCTTTGATGTTACTCCAGCTACTTCTGAGAGTAGAAACTATAGATTTCATTGGGTTGCGGAGGCTGAATTATAATGTACAAGTTAATTTCTGTTGAAAATGTTAATGTTGCTGTAATTCAAATTGAAACAGGCAAAACAGTCCCCTTCGCCCCCGCCAACACAGACTACCAAGAGTACCTGAAGTGGCTGGCTGAGGGTAATACACCAGAGCCTGCGGATACGCCACCTACGGAGTAACCAATGGAAAACCTAAACCCTATAGAGTATGGGAAACTATTGGCTAAGGTGGAGGGGTTAGAAGCTAAGGTGAACAGCATGGATGCTGACATCAAAACACTTCTAGCCCTAGCCAACCAAAGCAAAGGTGGTTTCTGGATGGGGATGACCATAGCATCTATTGTTGGTGGCATCCTCGCTTGGTTCGCACAACATTGGATGAAATAATATGATAGACCCTGTTAGCGCATTTGCCTTAGCGACTGGCGCATTCAACATGATTAAGAAGGCTGTCGAAGCTGGAAGAGAGATTGAAGATTGCGTTGGCTACTTCGGCAAGTTCTTTCAGGGTGTCAGCGACATCAACAAAGCAGAGGAAGAGGCTAAGAACCCACCTCTGTTTCGTAAGCTGCTCAGTGGAGGTTCTGTAGAGGAGGAGGCTTTTCAGGCTGTAGTCCATAAGCAGAAGGTACAGCAGATGGAGAATGAGCTGCGAGAGCTTATAACCTATCGCTACGGTGTGGAGACATACAGAGAGATGCTCCAGATGCGTAGGCAGATAAGAGAGCAGCGAGAGAAGACAATTTATAAACAGGCTGAAAGGCGTAAAGCCCTCCTGTGGAACTCACTTGCCATTGGTATTGTATCAGCCGGGATAGGCGCTATCTGGTGGCTCATTGTGTTAATGATTGATATGAAGGGTGGTTAATATGCCATTAAAGAAGGGTAAGAGCGACAAAGCTGTCAGCTCAAATATCAGTATGCTGGTTAAAGAGGGTCGCCCACAGAAGCAAGCAGTCGCTATCGCTATGAGCAAGGCTGGTCGTAAGCTGCCTGAGCGTAACCAACGAGCCAAGACTAACAAGGCTAAGAAATGAAACATACAGTAGGTAAAACATTAGTAGCAGAAGTTGCTAACACGCTGTTTACTGTTCCTAATGGGTTTAAGGCTGAGGTAACTTTGTTATTCATCTCCAATGCCACTGGGAATAATAAGCTGGTCAGTGCATATTGGCAACATGCTCACGATGCTAGTCACCAGATCAAAATCATTGATAGTTACCTACTTGCTGCTACTGAGTTTATTAAGTTTGACGGTTCTAGCATTATCCTCCAGAGTGGGGATTCTATTGTTATAACCCCAGAGGTGGGCAGTGCTATGAGTGCTCTTGCCACCTTTAATTTGTATAAAGAAGCGGCTACATACGCTTTCGACGGAGAATAAGATGGCTCAAACAAGTTACGAAGAGTATTTAGCTAACCTGATGGGTAATGTTAACCCTCAAGGTGGTATGGTTACTGGACAAGCTAGCGCACCACCTCCAATGGCTATGCCTGACATTTCAGCTATTCAGGCGGCAGTGCAGGGTGTGGGTAATGTTAACCAAGGGTATGCCGCTCCTGCTCGTACTGATTTAACCAAATTCCGTACTGACTTTGAAGAGGGTCGTCGTGGTGCTGCTGAGGATATTTTAGCACAGGTTTTAGGTGTTGCTCCCACTGGTGGCATGATGTCTGGTGATGGGACTCCTGTAGAACTAACAGACGCACAGAAGGCTTACTTAGGCATTGAGACGCCTGCTGAACGTGACTTTAGGATGCAACAAGTACAACAACTCGCAACTCCCGGTTGGATTCGAAATGTTTTAGGTATTGGTGCTCCTGTTCTCTCAGGTTACACCGATTACAACATCCGCAGTGAAGAGTTGAAACGTGAGATTGCTAAACAAGTAGCTGCACAACAAGCTGCTTCTTTACCTAGTGTAACCAGTAGCGGAGGAGGTTCTTTTACTGTGAGTGATGGCAGCGGTGGGTCAACTACATACACAGGTTCAGGCGGTTATGGTGGTGGTGGAAACCTAGAATCTACTTATGGAGGTGGTCTGTAAAGATCAATAACAAAACCCTTGACAAAAATACTTTTTTGTGGTATAATAGCAACAAAGGAAACAAACAATGACTTATATTGAATTAGTGAACGCTGTTCTGCGAAGGCTGCGGGAAAGTGAAGTAACTACAGTTCAAGGGGCTGGTAACTCAAACGCATATGCTCGACTGATTGGTGACTTCGTAAACGAGGCTAAGAGTCAGGTAGAGAATGCTTGGAAGTGGAGTGCTCTGCGCCGTACACTGACAGCTACGACTGTTGACGGTACTTTTAACTACGAGATTCAAGGGAGTCAAAACAACTTCCAAGTTCTCAGTGTGTTAAATGACACTAGCAACATCACCATGTTGTACAAGGATGCTGACTGGTTCAATGATGCCTTCTTGTTAACAGACCCTGCTCGTGGCGTTCCAACCTTCTATAACTTTAACGGTGTTAGTGCTGACGGTGATACTCAGGTAGATATTTACCCTATCCCTGATGGAGCTTACACATTGCGGTTTAACGTGGTGTTGCGTAACGTACCCCTGTTGGGTGACTCTGACCCTATGGAAATACCACATCGTCCTGTTATCCTCCTAGCCACAGCGATGGCAATTGAGGAACGTGGTGAAGATGGTGGACAACAAAGTATTAACGCCTACGCTGCTGCTCAGTCGGCATTGGCTGACGCTGTAGCCCTTGATGCAGGACGACACCCTGAAGAAACTATCTGGTACGCCGTATGAAACAGATTGAAACACTTTCTATTGTTGCCCCCGGCTTCTTTGGCTTAAACACGCAAGAGAGTGGTGTTACTATCTCCCCTAACTTTGCTCAGTTAACAGATAATGTTGTTATTGACAAGTATGGTCGCTTAGGTGCTCGTAAGGGTTGGGTAATGCAGACCACTTCAGGTTCTTCTGCTCTTGCTGGTGCACCTGTTCGCTTCATGATGGAGCATGTTAACGCTGATGATAGTACAGAGGTTATCTCTGCTGGTAATAACAAATTGTTTGCTGGCGGTATTGGTGCTACCTTAACAGATATTACTCCTGCTCTCTACACGATTACAGATAATGATTGGAATGGTGCTTCGCTGAATGACACCGCCTTGCTGGTTCAATCGGGTCATGAGCCTATAGTTTATAGTGAGGCAGGGTCACCCCTAGCTCAATCAATTACAGACGCTACAGGGATGTCTCAGAACTTTGGAACGGCATATCCTAGTGGTGTTATCTCTGCTTGGGGTCGTTACTGGGTTCATGACAAGGATAACATCTACTGGTCAACAGATATTGCTGACAGTGATTTCCCTGCCTTTAACGGTGGTTCTAGTGGCTTTTTGAATATTGCCTCTGTTCTTCCAGATAATGCGGATGACATTGAGGCTATTGCAGCCCATAACAACTTCCTAATCATCTTCTGTAAGCATAACATTGTTATCTATCAGGGTGCAGAGAACCCCATTAGTGCAGCATTTGGTCTACAAGATGTTATTGTTGGTGTAGGTTGTATTGCTAAACGAAGCATACAGAATACAGGCAGTGATCTAATCTTCCTCTCTGACACTGGTATTCGTTCTTTAGGTCGGGTTATTCAAGAGAAGTCCTTGCCTATGCGGGATTTAACCAAGAATGTCCGTGATGACTTTATTAAGGATGTTATCGCTGAGAACACCTCTTATGGTAGTTTAGACCATGTAAGTAGTGCTTATTCAGAGATTAACGCCTTCTACCTTATTTCTTTCCCTGCGACCTCGACTGTCTACTGTTTAGATATGAGGAGTGCATTAGAGGATGGGGCTTCTCGTGTCACAGTGTGGTATGAGTATCCTGCCTATTCTTTCTTACGCCTTCGTAACAGGGACTTGTTAATCGGTAAGGTAGACGGTATTGGTAAGTATAGTGGTTACTCAGATAATGAAGAAAGCTATCGGCTTCGGTACTTTTCCCATTATGTAGACTTTAACAGCCCAACGACAACTAAAATCCTTAAACAGATTGGTGTTACTGTCTTAGGCGGTTCTAACCAACAGTTTACGATTAAGGTTGGTGTTGACTACGAAGCATCATACCGCTCCTATCCGTTTGTTATTCAGGTGGGTAATGTCTTTGAGTATGGTGTCTCTGAATATAACATAGCTGAGTTTAATGTTGGTGTTGTGTTAGATAAAATTAAAAGTAGCGTTGGCGGTGCTGGTAGTTCTATCCAAGTTGGCTTTGAGGCTGATGTTAATGGATCAGAGTTGTCAGTGCAAAAGATTGACGCATTTGTTAAAACTGGAAGGATTGGCTAATGGCTCAATATGTAAAAGCTACAAACTTTGCGAGTAAGGATGCGTTACTCTCAGGTGACCCCAACAAGATTGTTAAGGGTGCAGAGGTTGATGATGAGTTTAACAACATTCAAACAGCAGTGAACAGTAAGGCTGATATCCTTAGCCCAACACTGACTGGTACTCCTCTGGCTCCTACGGCAACTGCTGGCACTAACACCACACAGGTGGCTACTACAGCTTTTGTTACAACCGCTGTAACCAATGAGCGTTCAGCAACAGCTACGTTAACCAACAAGACCTTAACATCGCCAACAATTTCTGGTGGTTCTGTTTCTGGTATTACTGATTTAACTGTGGCTGATGGAGGCACTGGTGCTTCTACTGCCGCTAATGCTCGTACTAACTTAGGTTTGGTTATTGGTACTGATGTGGCTCCTGTGGCTTCTCCAGCACTCACAGGAACGCCCACAGCCCCTACAGCCACGGCGGGAACTAGTACTACCCAAATAGCAACTACGGCTTTCGTATCTACGGCGATAGCTGCTATTTCTTTATCCGATGTGTACCCAATTGGTTCTATTTATATTAACGCTGGCGTAACTACCAATCCAGCCACACTGCTTGGTTTTGGTACTTGGGTAGAGTTTGGTGCTGGTAAAGTTTTAGTTGGTCAAGATACTGGGGACGCATCTTTTGATACGCTAGAAGAAACTGGTGGTAGTAAAGACGCTGTGGTGGTTAATCACACCCATACAGGTTCAACAAATACTACTGGCGCACATAGCCATACTGTAGATATAGTAAGAATTAGCGGTTCTGCATACAACAATGTTTTAACTTCAGTTCAAGACTCCAATGTTACAAGTACTAGCACTAACACAGCAGGGTCACACAATCATACTTTAAGTATTGACTCAACAGGTTCTTCAGGCACTAACGCCAACCTGCAACCATATGTAGTTGTCAAAATGTGGAAGCGTACAGCATGATAGACATTGTGCATCATTTCTCTGATGGGTTGTATGCTAAGGAAACATTTATCCCTTACGATACCTTCTTGATGCAACACAAGCACTCTTACTCCCATATGTCGATATTGGCTAAGGGACGTGTGTTGGTTAAAGTGGATGATGAGATTAAAGAGTATAAAGCACCCGCCTGTATTAACGTAGAGGCTAACAAACACCATAGCGTAAAAGCACTAGAAGATTGTGTCTGGTACTGCATTCACGCAACGGACGAGAAAAACATTGACAAGATCGACGAAGTGTTGATCGCCAAAGGAGAATAATATGCCATGGATGGGACCAGTAGCAGGAGCCGTAATAGGCGGCTTATTCCAAAACAAGGCTGCTAATACAGCGGCGGGAGCACAACAGGCTGCTGACGCTGCACGATTAGCAGAAGAGAAACGAGTACGTGAACAACTTCGGTTAGACACGGAAACCCAACGTGCAGTAGCAGACCAAGCTTTTAAGGATTACAATGCGGGACTTATCTCCTATGCCGAGGCGCAACAAAAAGCTGCTAAGGCGATGGGACAGGTTCAAAGTTCCATTGGTCAGAGTCAACTTTCTGATACCGCTAAGGCGATGGAGATGGCTAAGTTTCAGCCATACTCAATCCGCACAGGTACAGGTTCTACCTTCTTTGACCAAGGCACAGGACAAGCTGGTTTTGCACTAGCGCCTGAGACATATGGTTATCAGCAAGACTTGTACAAGAAAGCTGGTGAGGCTGCTGGGGCTATTCAGGCAACACCAGAACAAGCTGCTGCTCAGTACGTAGCCCAACAGCAAGGGTTGTTACAGCCCGGACGACAGGCAGAGGACATTGCCCTACGTAACCAACAACTCAGTCGGGGTCGTATCGGCATGGGTATCTCTGGTGAAGCTGCTGGCGCTGGCGCTGGTGGTATGGTTAACCCAGAGCAATTCTCTCGTGACCGTGCTCGTGCCCTAGCAGACGCTCAGATTGCAGCACAAGGTACTCAGGCTGGACAAGCACAACAGGCTAACCAACTTGCGCTGGCTAGTGGTTTGTTTGGTGCTGGTATGGCTCCTGAACAGTTTGGTTTGAATGCGCTGACTCAAGGTTCTAACATTGGCAGTCTAGCTCAGGGTGCTGGTCAAGCTCAAGCTAACCTCTATGGCTCTGGTATGGCTAATGTGTACAACAGTATGCTTGGCGCTGCTGGAACTGAACAACAAGCTGCTCAGTATCTCCCACAAGCTAACCTCACAGGTGCTCAGGAAGCTTACAACCGTCAGCAGAGTTACTTGGGTAATTTGCAAGGAAGCCCACTTCCATATCAAGCAATGACAACGCCACAGGCGACAGTGCCGGGTAGCTCCTATGTAATGGCTGGTATCGGAAGTGGTTTGCTGAATGCTGGTATGCAAGGTATTAACCGAATGATAAATCCAATTACACCAGCAGCTCAAACAGCTTCAGCAACCCCTGTAGGTTATGTAGGTAGTGGTCTACAACCTTCTGGAACGTTAACAGGAAGCCCTTTTGTACCGGGAGTACAGGGAGGTTCTGTTGATTACGGTTTTACTACTGGAATACCATCGCAAGGTTTCAGTGGTTTTAAAATTTAAAATCTAAGGAGCAATAATGGCTACAGATATTTATAGTATGTTGACTGGCGGCGCTGACCCTCGTGCTGACTATGCGAAACAACAGCAAGCTTTTCAACAACGTTTGAGCCAAGCTACTGACCCTAGAGCTTTCATTGCCACCGTAGGAAGTAATATGGGTGGTATGTTAGGTCAAGGGATAGGGAGTCTTGTAGGTGGGAACGATGAAGAGAATAAAATTAAGCAAATTCTACAGCAAGTTGGTAGTATTACTAACCCACTAGAACAAGCCAAAGCAGCTTATAAATTATTCTCTGATGCGGGTATGGCTAAACAAGCTCAGATTATGATGGAGCGAATTAGGCAACTTGGTGAAGAGGATGTTGACCTCAAGTACAAACAAGCTCAAACCTCTTATTATGAGAATAGAGGGACTGGTACTGGTAAGGGAACTGGTCCAGAGCGTATGATTCAGTATATTGGTGATGTCCGTAAACGAATCTTACAAAATGAAGATGTCCCTGAGTGGGAGATTACACAAGCTAATGATTATATCGAATATCTAGGTAAGCAAAAGAGTTATGTAGATAAAGACGGTAATGTGATTACAGTTTCTCAATCTCAGATTTCACCACTACCTCCTAAGAAAGCTGGTACGACAGCTCCTGTTGTTGAGGAACCCCCAAGGAGTGCTGGTGCTGGTCGTGGTTTTGTTAACCCTCCTTTGATTGGAGCTACACCATCCCCAGTAACTGAGACTAAACCAGCTCCTACAGGGACTTTACCTCCCGGCTCAGGTGCTCGTATTACAACAACACCTGTTGGAGAAAAATCAGCTGAGCAAGCTAAAACTAAAACACAATTGCAAGTTGAACAGGCTAAGAATGTGACAGCTACTGTTGATGAGGCTCTTGGGTTAGTGTCTGGATGGACTGCTGGTATTGGTTCTTTGTTATCCAGTGTGCCCGGTTCTTCTGCTACTGATTTAGATAGTACATTGACAACGATTAAAGCTAACCTTGGATTTGACCGCTTACAACAGATGCGAGATGCTAGTCCAACTGGAGGTGCTCTGGGTCAAGTGGCTGTTCAGGAATTGGAAGCTTTGCAAGCTACAGTAGCCTCTCTCAAACAAGGGCAATCGCCTAAGAAGCTAAGGGAGGGTCTGAAAAAAGTTAGGAAGCATTATGAGAATTGGTTACAAGTAATGCAAGGTAACAACCCTTATAAAGCTAACGAAGTTCCACCACCAGCTACGTTTAAAGGCTCTAAGGCTGATGCAGCTTTGGTTAATAAATATTTAAAGAGGTAAATAATGGCTGACTTATCCTATGAAGATGTGATGACTGCCTTGCGTAATGCTGACGAAGCAGGGGATGTGGAGGCAGCAACACGTTTAGCACAGATTGCCTCTTCAATGATGGGTGAGGCTCCCACTAAAGCCCCTGAACGCTCTTTCTTAGATGAGCTAGGTAGGCAGGTGGGGTTAACAGCTAGAGGGGCTTACACGGGCGCTATGGCTATTCCAGCGATGGTGGCTGATGTGCCTGTCTCTGTAGCTAACTACCTTGGAGCTGACCTACCCTTACCATCTCAAGCACAACAAGAGTTGTTAACACAAGTTGGATTGCCTGAGCCAGAGAATCAAATGGAGAGGGCTGTTCAAACTGGTGTGGGAGCAATGACTGGTGTTGGTGCTGAAGCTGCCTTAGCAAAAGCTGTAGGTTCTCAAGCACTAGCCCCTCTGACACAACAATTGGGAGCACAAACGGCAACTGCTGGTGTAGCAGCTCCAGTGTCCCAGATTATCAGTGAAGATGTAGCTGAGCAGACTGAAAACCCTGTACTGTCTATAGCTGCGGGTATTGCTTCTGGTGTTCTGGCTGGTGGCGCTACCGCTAAAGCTATAAAACTAGGACAACCAATTCCTAAAGCAGTTACTATTGATGATGTCAGAAAGCAAGCTAGTCAGGCTTATAATGAAGTTAAAGACGCTGGAATAACCATGAAGCCATTAAGTGCTTTAGGTATGGTTAAAAACATCAGGAAAGATTTAGAGGAATTTAACTTCAATCCAGCACTACCTGACCATAAACCAGTAGACACTTTGTTAAAACAGTTTAACATAGCTATTGGACAGCAACGTGTTAAGTTTGATACCCTTGAGCAAATGCGTCAGGCGGCTAATCAGATGAGAATGACTAATGACCCTGTGACTAAATTGTTAGCAGGGCAAGTAGTTCATTCTATCGATAAGTTTATGTCTGGTGTTAAGCCTACTGATATTATTACAGGTAAAGAAGAGGTAGGACAAGCCATAAAAACATTGGCTACAGCCCGTAATAAATGGAAAGTTTCTGCTCGTGCTCAGATACTGGAGGATGTATTGGATGTAGCTGCGGCAAAATCCCTAGACCCTAAAGCATCAGAAAGTGAATTGATTCGCAGAGGGTTAATTAACCTTGTTGCTAATAAGAAACGGATGGCGCTGTTCAGTACCGAAGAACAAAAAGCTATTCGACAAGCAGCTAACAGTGGCGCTAAAGATGCTTTGCTTTCTTTTGTGTCAAGGTTCAACCCACAACGTAGTCAACTTGTTGCTGGTGGAACTGTTGGTGCTGCTTTTGTTGACCCTATATCTGCTACTCTAATTGCTGGTACTGGTTTTGCTGCGGATAAGATGCAACAAGCTATGCGAACCAAGCAAACTCAAAAGTTAATATCGGATATGTTGTCAGGAAATGTAAGACCTCCTGATTTTAACTCACCCGGATATAGATCATTGATAGAAGCAACAAAAGCTTCAACTCAATAAATAACAAAGCCCCTAGGCATCACTGCTTAGGGGCTTTTTTTTTAGTCTTCTAATTCCAATACTTCTGGGTCTAGCTCACTGAACTCACCGATGTAGATGGAGAAGAAGGGGATACGAATGATAAGCCCCTCATAGGCGGCTACAAACCTTCCCTCATCATCCCCTACCACATG